>BNJU01004302.1_pt1 | contig 133283 bp, 189 predicted proteins | sample 8539281 | NCBI WGS metagenome assembly BNJU01 (sample SAMD00202456, study PRJDB9452) | human saliva metagenome | isolation source: human saliva | place: Japan
TGTTGCTTTCTCATAATAAATGCACTCTCCTTTTAAATTGTGGAATAATCCAGAAGTTGCGTGACGATTATAAACCCTTTTTAATCGATTCAAGTTTTTTATAAACAAAAAACAATTTCCAACTTTGTTTCAAGGGTTTTCCTCATTGACTTCTCAGCTAACGTAAGTCCGTCTATATGTCTATTACAAAGCGTAACAGTGTGATGAATATTAAGAAAACTAATAGTGACATTGTTTACTCATTTCACAACCTCATTCTTTTTCCATATTGAATCGTATCCACAGGTGATCCTCGTCCAGTGCTATCCCGCTAAGCGTCTTCTCGCCAAAGGTATAGCCACAATGGAAATAGAGGCTCGTTGATGCTTTCCGTCAAGCGTTATTTTGCTCCATGCTTCCGGACTTCAGCTTTCTTTGATGGGATTCTTCCTCGATGGAGCCTGACACCAGTGATGGCATTTCCTCCATGGTAATTCCCTCGCTATCTCGGAATGTGATGACTTTTGTACTGATTACTCCTCTATTCGATATAATCAATCCAATGTACAGCTGATTGTAAATCATAGTCTTTTCATCTCATGAGGTAATATCATAATTTTCATCTTGTTTCTCTGAGTAAAGCATAAAATGTCCTATTCAGATCCCAGATAATTTTTACTTTTATGATTCTGATCCGTTTGTAATTCCGCGTTGATACTTCTTTCAAAGCTGTAAAGGCTCTTACTGTTTCATCGCAAGGTCTGTCAAACGTGTACTTCCATAAGAAATTTTCCATCGCTCGCCGTTTTTGAGTTCTCCCACATGTTCTTCTTAAGGCTTTCTTGGGTACATGAAGGCACCAGATTTCATCACCGACCTTGACACTGTGCACAACGGTTCCTTCACGAGAAATACAATGGTTTTTCCCTGATATTTTGCTCTCCGCATGCGCTCTTCTGAAAAATCTGTTATCCATCGGCCTCATGATTTTCTCAATGGTCACGGGATTCTTTTCTTTCCCACTTCTTCCGTTATGACTCTCCCGTCCTAATAGGCTCCGCTAAGCTCACCTTTTCTCCGGACTGGGATTGCTCCGAAAGTAAGAATCGCGGCTGACATCTCCTATTCTGATGGCTAAAGTTTCAGCCAAGAGAGCCCATCTTTCATCACTGCTTTCCAACCGTTCTCTGTCAAAGGAAATTTCCTTTCCTTCATGTTCCTTATTATACGCCTCTACCGCTGTGTCCATACGGTCAAACATGCTGACCATGCCTCTTTTACTGCTTAAGTCCGTAACACCGGAAGAGGCGTTTCGAATGCGCCATACACCTACTGCTATTTTATCAATTTGTTCATCGCTATAGCCCGCATCCTCGATACTTATCTCGATTCTCTAAAACATGGATGGCGGAATTCAAGAGTGATTTTGTCTTATTTCGTCAAAGTTGTTTTCATTCAACTTTTCTGCTGTATAGCCTTTCATTCTCTATAATTTTTATAGCCTTTTCTGTTCATTCCGTGTCATGACTTAATGCCCGTCCTCTTAAAACCGCATAATCATATCTTTTTAGAAAATGCGATTCAGATTCTCGTCTTTTTCACCCTTAAAGCCGCCATCCCTAACTGCAGCGCTGATTGCTTCTCCGTTCCTCGCTTTTTCTGCAAACCATTTCCACATGAGCCTCTTTTATGATCCGTAGTATCTTCCGTTCAGTTTGCCTTCCGTTTGCACTGAACGAACCTCTTTGCTTCTTCATGCGAACTTTTATGATACTCTGACTTTATCAGTCATTTCAGGAGTTCTTCCTACGGATTTATTTTCCTAAACAACCTCCTCTCTCTGTACCCTCTTCTCGTACCTGCATAGCAAAAGCTCGGCACGAGTCTTCTTTGAAAAGTCGCATCAAAATCGCCTTCCTTCCTTCTTTATCCCAAGTTCCTTTAGACGAAGTTTCCGCTTTCTCTCTCTGCGCCCCTTCGCTCCTATGCTCAGGGCTAAAACTCGAAAATTCATTCATCTCGGCTAACCTCCTGTAATGCTACTGCTGCTTAACGAACTCCTCATCCCTCCAGTTTGATCCGTCCGCCTGAAAAAGGATAGATTTTGTCTCATACCCCTCCGGCAAAGAACCGTAAATCTGAAAGCCTAAGGCGTCCGTGTCCATCCTCAATGTCGTTCTGTCTTCCGTATACCAAGTTCCGTCCCCTTCCGCTCCGCCTCCATCATGGTAATGACAAGTTCCGTCCGGATTTAAGCTTAATTGACTTCGTCAACACCTACCCATAGCCCTACTAGATGATTTCTTAAGTTCCACTCACATCCCGGCAATCTTGTCCGATGCATCCTTATAGTCCCGAATTTGCTGAAAGGCATCAAGCGCAAGTTCATAGGAGCCTTCTTGCATATATAGTAAGCCTCCATTATAGATGTTTTCATTTTTCCAGTTTCTATACTCTTTGATGTACTCTTCACTATCCATGTATCCGTCCAGCGTCATAAACTCGTTCGCCGCACCGTCATAGTCGCCATTTTCCCACAAAGCTACTCGCATGATCATAGTATGGCTTATAATGAAATCCCACTTTTCCGAAATATACCGAAGTAAGTGTTGCAATAAAAAGAATAATCGGAAAAGCAATCTCTTTTTTTAGCTTGACGTTTTCCGTTGTCGCAAGTCTATAGATAAGGAGAACCAGTGCAAGAATAGCAGGGCAAGAATCAGGTCTACTTCTATGCGAAAAGTCTCATACTGCACTATCTTTCCTAAGTTATCCCCCGCACTAAGCAGGTAAACTCTTTCGGAATAGTACAGCATAAAATACTTGCTAACAAAATAAGCCAAGTCTAAAACGAAGCCTGCCATAAAAGGAGACAGCCTGGTATTCAGAGCAGACTGATACAGCATCGGCGCCCAGAATCGAAAATAGAAATGGCCGAAAAATAGATAGACTTATTTTCCAAGCTCAGTCCCACTGTTGTCATAACAGCCGGCGTAAGAAAATCAAAAGTCCCAGCATGAAAGCCTGAAAGTCGTCCTCTTCGAAATGTCAGTGTTGTAAATGGCGAACGCGCATAGGCCATAATAGAAAACGGGTTGATAAACGATCCCAGACATTTTAAACAGCATAGCTTGCATCCGCCCAAAGGAATAGACACAGTATAACCAGCATTTTATAAAATGTGGAAGCAAAAACCAGCCGTGGAGAAGCCGAGAACTTTTTATGATGGAAATTTTTGTACTTCCACTCTCTTATTCCGTCAATCGGATGAAGAATCTGAAAGCTGTCGCAGGAATAGATTACTGTAGCTAGTACTACTATAAAGGAAGCGATAAATCAGCTGATCCATCGGAACATTACTTCCATGCAAAATATGGGGATCAGCAATCCTGAAATTGTTTTCCCCCTGAGTCATAGCATATTGATAAAACTGCATTGCCCATTCCCTAATCTTCTGCCCAATTTCTTCATAATTCATTTAGTTCACACCCTTCCCACGGACCGCTTTCATGGCCTTAAATGCATTTTTGATTGCGCCGAAAGTCCTGCCATAGCACCGATTCCCATCAATATCCAAAGTACAGGCGCCATACCGATAGACAATGCCCAATACAGATATCAAGTCCCGCAATAAAAACAAGCTGGCATAGAGTACAATCGCAAAAAGCAAAAATAAAAAAAATCAGTTCAACCATTTTCATTCTCTCCTTTCCTAGCTTTGTCAATTCGCTGTCATGCCAGATGGACTTCATGCCAGTTATCCGTCGTCTGAAAAATCCATTCCATAGGTTCAAGAACTCCCTGGGGTTATATCTTCCTCTTTCTCTGCTGTGTCCGATAGCACTGCATTTAAAATATCGGTTATTTTTAAATTTCATGTCTATAGCATTGACAAAGTGTGCCATTCCGTTTTCCGTTAAGAACTCTCTGCACAGCCTGTCTTCCACTGCGGTATACTTATTCATATCCAAGCCGTTTTGAGACAAATAGGCGAAATCTTCATCCCCGATAAATCTCGTCCACCGTCCGAATATCCGCCTTACTGATGACTACGGCTATAAGATGTCGAGAGCATCACCGCTTGCATGTCCTGTTATTTGTCGAAGCTTGTTCAGGAAAGAGTCCAAAACAAGGTCCACATCTAAAGTACCGACACTGCTTTTATCTACTTCACTGATTCCCTCATCTAAACGATTTCTTATACTTGGAATGGACAAAGGATCCAGCACAAAAACGATTCCTTCCGAATATGTATAATGAAGCTGCAATTCATTCTCCGTAGTGTTTGCAAAGGTTTCTCCCGCTATATCATAAATTTGAATCAATCTGTCAGGCTTCATGTGGTGAACCATGAAGCTGAACGCTACAGAACTGGCCGCTTTGATATCTGTCGCTTCCTTGCTTTGCATGCTCGTTCCGTGTAAATAATGGGAACGGAGCACCTTTTCATAGAAATCATGATTTTCCTTATTATAATGTTGAATCTCCATGCCGTTTCTTGGCGCTATACTTTTCAATGAATTCGCAGGAAAAATGCAGTAATAAATGCTCGTTTTTCCGGATGATCTTCCGCCGATTATCGGTACACATAAAAGGTCGGTTTCCCGTACCGCTTAAAGAATGCCCGCAGTTGGGGCATTCCGCCTCCAGCTCGTCCCCTTCTCAGAAGAAAATGCGTTGGCAATTTTTCCGCACTGACATGTTCTAAAAGCACCATATTTTCGGCGTCAAGTCACTGTGCTTGCTCCGCAAGACGGGCAAAATATATGTCGGAATAAAATACTTACTCTACAGCTCGGACAGGCAACAAAAATTTTATTTCTGATAAGATGAATTCTGATCGAAATCCAAAGCATAAAAAGATATACCAGTATAAGCCCCAAAATAGAGAGATACGGTAAAAGCAATAGCAAGGAGGCTTCCAAAGAGAATAAGAGAAAAACAGGACAGTAGCGACGCTGCACCCGGAAAGAGACATTACCCTTTTCCTTTTTCCACTTTTTTTCAGCACGTTTTTTTAATATCTTCCTGCGTAAATTCCCAAAACTTTTTAATAAATGTTTTTAAGTCGTTCCAACCCGGCCCAAAAAGTAACTTACTTTTGCCGGCTGCGCTCTTTTTCATTCCCTTCACCTCTTATTCCTTATCTGAATCCACCGTAACCGCTAGGTTCTTGCCTCCCTCGTTCCACAAAGACTAAAGCCGCGTGGCGAGCCTCTCTGATTTTTGTCTTTAAAAACTGATGCTTTCATGAAATGGTATTTTTCATCTATTCGAACACGGATAATCTCCCTTCCGAGCAGAAACTGGCGTCTTATGATTTCCGTTATCTGCGCTTCGAGTTAGCATACAGTTTATTATATCTATAGTAAGAGAGATTCTTTCCTCTACTTTCGGGAGTACTTTTCAAGTCCCAGAGATGATCTATAGATATTTCCGAATCATTAAGACCTAAAAATTGATAAGAATATATTCCGCTGTCCCTAAAGTTGCATAAATCCCATGTAACATCGCAGTGATAAAACTCCTTTTCAAACTCCACAGATTCCATGCGTGCATTGCCTCTCCGGGAAAAACTTGCCCTTTTCCCTCCTGTTTACTCTCATGCGAATACCGAAATAGGAAAGAAGCAGGGAATATGCTTTCGATATTCCGTCGCAAACCGCCAAGTTCTCCACAATGGCACCATACGCAGAATAGGCTTCAGGATGCACAGCGCTTCCCTCTCGCATGACGCTGTCATCGTACCGCACGTTTTTCTGGATATACTCTGATGCCGTGGTGAAGATATCCCGGTCATTCCTTATCTTTTTATCCAGTTCCCAGACAATCTCCTCCGTTCTCCCACAAAGTTCTTCTTCCATTCTCTCACTTTGCTTCTTCTCTATTCCTCCGACTATAGTCGATTTGCCGGAAAAGCCGCTTGTTCGTACCTCCGGACAGAGGATATGGATAATGTCCGGGTTGTCTCCGAGAACTACGTCCAGTACTTTGATGACATCTATTCCGAGGGATGATAAACTTCGTTTCATGCTTGTAAACAGTTCTTCCATACGGCTGTAAAGTCTTGTTCCTTACGGTTTAACTGCAAATACCCCAGTCCGTACCTACTCATAAAAGACTCTCCTCTTCTTTCCTCTTTCTTCTCAAGCTCTTTCCTGTTTTGTATGCATGTATAAGAGCAACCTTGTATTGCTCAGCATGTTTCCCAAGCTCTATCTGATACAGGATAATGTTCTTAAAAACCTGATCCTTTGCGAACTATCCAAAATTTTTGCATATTGATCTAAGCCCTTATACACTTTTTCCTTCCGTCCCAAACGGATTTTGCTATGATGTCCTTACTAAGCCGTGCCATTTCCGTGATTCCTTCCGGCAGCTCCGATTCGAACATTCTCAGAAGATCTCCACAATTCAGGATTTGGAAAATGAGTTCAGAAAGCAAATTTCTCTCACTGCCCTTTTTCCATTCCTCATAGAACGCCGTAACCATCTTTTCCAGTTTTGTGTGAACGCTTTTATTCAGTTTCAATTCATATACACATTCCCTGAGCCAAGATAAATTATATTTTTTCTCCTCGGATTCATGAATCAGTTCTTCAAGGATTCTATAGCGTAAATCCTTCTCTGCTTCCAAATCATTTTCACGGAAAGAATATTCCTTGAAATCACCGCTTGCCTTGTCAATCTTGGTAAGTACCGGCTCCAGCCAGCCGTTTTGAAATACGACCGCAACTCCTTATCCAACTTACTTAATTCCGTAATCTGTTCCTCTTTAAGTCCGATGGAACGCCCTATTGCCTCACAGTCCGCTTCTTCCGGTACCCTCATCACGATTTTGGTATTTGTGTTCTTGATTGCGGAAATATCCACCGCGGAAGGGATTGATCAATAATGACAAATCCTTCTCCGTAAGTTCGTATCTCACGCAATGGATGCTGATCATCTCCACGGACTTTCCCTGCAGATTGGCCGACTCCTGTCCCTGTTCCGTAGAAGTCCTCTTCAAGAGATTGTGAGCTTCCTCAATATAGTCACATGGCGCAAAGGAAGATTATTGCCCTTTGTTCTTGCCTGTCGAAACTCGGATAACTTTAAGACTAAGATTCCCATAATAAGAGCCTTTGTTTCCATCGAACCGATTCGACTTAGGTCAACAATGGTATTTTTCATTAAAGAGAAGTTCATCGGAAACTGAAGCACTGTTAAAATCTGCCCAGAAGACCGTTTCGTCAGCGACTCCACCCTGGTCACCAGCGAACCGATATAGTTCCCTTTTTATCTCTTGGGAAAAATCCGATTCCTCTAAAAATAGCCGGAAGAAGTTCTACGATATCTTTAAAACAGGAAATTTTCCATTTCCCAAATCCCGATCGCTGAGATAGTTCCAGATCCCATCCGTGCAGTATATATGCTCTTTCGAAAGCTGCCTTTAACACTGCCGGCATCGCGGCGCCTAAAGGCCAGCAGGGCATTAAATATCTCAATTAATCGGTCCAGATGCTCCAAGACATGGATTTCTTCATCAAAGGCAAAGGGACTTAAGCAAAGCATAGAATAGTATTTCGGGTTGGTTGTAAAAATATGAATATTCTTCATCCCGTCAAAATCCTGCTTGTACTCTCCTTTTGCCGGCTCTATCACCAAAAAGCCGATCTTGTTCTCCGGCTTCCCAGTTCATCGATAAGTTTAGCGCAGGTATTGGACTTTCCGGAACCGGTAGAACCTGTAATAAAGCAATGCGAACTCAGGTTGTCCAGATTTAACTCTACCCTGTTGTTCGGAAATACCTCTCCCATATGGTAGACCGCCCCTAAATCAACCTTACGGCGGGGAAGTCTGCCATCCTTTCGAAAAACATTTCTTCCAAATTCCACCGATTCAATCGCGGTCAGTCCGCTCACGGATTTCTGCGGTAGCCCCATAAGAATCGGAAGCTCCAGTCCGCTCACGAGTGAAGCTACCGTAACGTGCTGACTTTCGTACCCGTCTTCCGAAAAACCGCTTTCATAAAGGAACTTGGGATGTAAACCATAGCGTAAATAGTCCATAATCTTCAGAGATTTTTCATGGTGTTCATACTCGCTGTCCCAAATGTTGGTAAAAGAATTTTCTACGCCGGTCTTTTCTCCCGCCACCAATGCTTTATAGGTGTTCGCCGCCACAATAGCGACTTCCTCCCGTTCCGCAATAAAATAACAGGCGCTATCCCAAAGCCCGTATGCTTCATAGTCTTTAATTCTGTCCAGTTGCTCATCAATTTTCTCCAGTAATTCCTCCACGGTTTTGTTGTGTCTCGTCAACTGGATACTGGCGGATGTACCGACAGTTCTTGTCTTGCTATTCGTTTCCGTACTGCTCGTAGACTCTGTTTCGGAATAATTCTCACTATGACTTTCCGAGGTTCCTTCATATGTCCCTTTGGAAAAGATTCGCCCCGCCTCCTGTATTGATTCCCGTACCAAGTAAACCGAAGTTAAAGCCGTGACTTCGGGAGCGCCCTTTTTCCTCTGTTTGTACCTGCGTTTTTCCCGGTAGTATCGCTGATTCCGTCATTGATAGATTTGGAAAAGCCTTTGTTTATCCCTTCCTGAACGGCATCACTTTCGTTTTCCCCATAGGTCAGCACCAGTTGTGAACACTGTGACAAAGAAGAGTAAAGTTCCTCATACCCGCGTTTTTATCCTCTAAATCCTCTTTGCTTTAGAGGCGAAGAAACAAAGATGGCGATATATTTTCTCCTGCCATAGTGTCAATAAACTTTTCGATTCCCTGAACAAAGCCGTTCTTGTCCTTCTCATTTCTTATACTTGGAACAATCGAGACGGAGCAATCGCCCTCATGCACAGACCTCCGGAATATTTCCCCTTTAAAAGCTCTTCTATCTCGAAAGCTCCCTTTTTCTAAAATATGAATCCGGGAAAGTTTCTTGCAGACTCAAAATCGACTTTGCCACATCCGGCCTCTTGCCGTCTCTCGTCCCGAGAAAAATCACCACCTCTCTCATCCCGACAATCATCAGCAGTACGGAACTGCCGAAGTTGGACAAAGCACTGTATACACTGACCAGCTTATCATTGATAAGCTTTCCTTCTGATTAAAGACAATCTTGTCCACCTGAAAAAGGAGAGTGCCGAAAAGGTCTTTTTCTTCCTCGAGCGGTATCGGCTCACATTTTGTCAATATCAATTAAATAATTCTTATTGACAGAAGGTCAGCTAGCTCCATCCCTCTGTTCATCACTTTCGTGACATCCATTTTTCTTTTTCCGCCTTCCTGAAAGTGACTCATGATTATACCTCAATCTACTTTTCTAAAAATATTGCCAATTTTTGAAATATTGTGCAGTAAAAGGATTGGTCTTTTTCAGCAATCTCTCTCACATGTTCCATGCATGTGCAGCTTTTCTGTCTCTGTTAAAATGCGTATGCAGCATTTCCTCATCCAAGTCTTCCAGTTTCTGTTTACTCAGGCTGCACAAGTATTTCCCTACCATCTCTTGATCTTCTTCACGCCCTATCGAAAACATAAAGCTTAAAAACTCGAGAAGTCCGTATCTCTCTCTCTCCCTTACTTTCCCATAGCTCTTTTACACCAGTATTCCATAAAAAGACTTAAGACTGTCGTAGAGAAATCAAAAAGCCGATAGATTTCCTCATAATCTTCTTTCAATAAAGGAAAAGCGGAAAAAGCTATAAAAAGCCCGCTCATAATACTCTTTCAGCTTGCATTCTGAAAGTCTTCCTCTCTTTTCCACTTCACTCCGTATGCTTTGACATACTTCCTTTATCTCATCAGGATTTTGGATTTGATTCAATCGAATCGCCACTATGCATTGATAGAGTTTTCCTGAATCGGCTCATGCAGTACTTCCCGTTTATATCTGTATACTTCCTTAAGCAGAGCCTTTTCATCCGAACTCGATTCACGGCAGGAAGGTATCTCTATCACCGCATCGGAAAGCGGATTGACATAAGAATCTCTGATTTTCCATTTTTATGGCCATATTCAGGATTTCTTTTTGCATAGTGAAAAACGTTCCTTATCCGGTAAACTGCCCATCTCATAGATTTCTTCGTAATGCTTCAGTGCAAGAGCCGCAAAGGAAGTACCGTAGTCTCGATTTTTGGAAAACCAGCGTTCCCAATCAAAAATGGAAAAAGTTTCCGGCTTCAGAAAGCTTGAAAAAGCTGTCCATCTCAAATAAGGCACTACATCTCGTATACCTTTTCATATTCAGCCAGTATCTTATTGCTTTCTTCCTGTGCTATCTCATCCATGGTGAATACGGTTTTAGAAAAATACGCCCAAAGATGATTTTTATCCTCTTCTCCGAGATGAAGATCCAGTAAAAATCCTTCCAAGTTCAAGGCCACTATTTATAAAGTAATGCACCTCTTCCTTAAAAACCGTCCAGAATTCTCTCTACGATTTCCTCTCCGTTTCTTCGCCCGCTTTGATAAGCGGTTTCTACAAGGCCGCGGTATATGGCACCTATCGCCCTGTCCGGATAAAGTTCATCGGTAGATAAGTGCATATCCTTCACATAAGAACTGATAATCTGGATAACGAAGTAGACTTTCCAAAGCTCTGCATGCCGAGATAAAACCGCTAAAAGCTTATCTTTGTTCTCGTTCAGCATAAGCATAGCAGGTAAACTCAAGTTTATGGAAAGCGCAAGACTGTTGATTTCTCTCATATAACGGAAGAAATTCTGTCTCTGTAATCCCTTCATCGGAAAGCGTGGTAATCAATCTGTCCACGATAAGTTCCTTAACGGAATTTTGCTCTTCTATGAGATAAAATGTTAAAGAACGAGCAGGAACCAAGAACATACATTGCATACGGAAGATCCAAGTCCTTAATCGTCCGTACTTCTTCCAAAATCTTCCCAAGCAGTTTTCGCTTAGTCTCCTCTTTGGCAAAGTCTTCAGAAAAATCGACAATGGCTTCAAACTGATTTTTCGCAATATCCCCTATTCCTTCAGAAAAGGAAAATGATATAAATAGTATGCGGCGTAATATCTTTCATCACAATCTCTATATTCCGTCTCTTCCAAAACGAAAGAATGAAAATCAACCAAGCTGTCATAAGAAAAGCTGAAACTGGTATCCAGAAAATCCATCAGAATATTACTCGCTTCCACAGGGCTGAATTTTTGCCGAATAAAGTCGAAAACAAACTGCCTTTCCGAAGCAATATACTCATCACAGTTATATTTCGTTCCTTCTTCCACGACACCGCAAATCCGAGCGGGAGAAAGCTCGGGGTCATATTCGTAGGTGGTGAAATTCACCTTTTTAGCAATGTCCAGGGAGGAATAATGCAATGCCGCAATCCACTTGGCAATATTTTCCTTCTCATCATGAATGACAAGCCTCTTTTTTTCCATTGGAAAAGCGAGTAAAGCGGCAAACATTTTCTTAAAATAGTCAAGATGATCGGCTATTCCCAAAAATTCGACAACGGAGTCGGATCTATAATATATCCTTTAATCAGTTCCGGTGCAGGCAAGTAATGAGGGGTATTCGGATTGTTTACCTCTTCATACTCCATTCTGCTTCGCAGTACTGTTCCCCCATACAATTCACAAGGATAGATATTAAAATCATCAAAGTTGCATAGGATAGAATGACTTAAAAATTGCACAAACCTTCCCGCGCTTCCCATATAATCTCTTCCAAGATAAGTATTTAAACTCACCGCAACATTTCCGCTCGGTAAATAGTTGCCATAGCTAAAGGAAGAAGGCATCGCTAATGCAAGCTCCTCCGTCATCAGTACTCCGGGGGCCAGCGAGGGTTCCTGATATCGAAATAAACTTCTTACTTCATCCGACTTTGCCTCCGTAAAGCCTTCATCATAAGAGTAAATCTGTTGTCCATCATTTATACCGTCAATTCCACGCATACAGGATGTATAGATGATTTGGTGCTTTGCCATAGTAAAACCTCCGTAAAAAGTTTATTTAGCAGCTTTAATGACCTTATTTTCTTTTAAAATCCAAAGTAAGGGATCCTCTATTCTGTGCGGTCTCGGTCTGTCAATTCGCTTGTCTTCCTTCGGATTGTTATTCATCCCGAGGGCGGATACGGCAAAATAGGAACAATTAGTATAGTTAAGATCCACTTGTGCAATAAACGATTCCGCTCCCCACTCCTTGAGAAGGCTCCTTATCTCACTGTCCACATTATGCCAATCGAGCATATTAAAAGCCTGATTGTTGCAATGAGGGCTTGTTTCCAGAATGGTACTGCCTTCCGGAATAAGAGAAGCAATTGCATCAAATTTAGAGAAAACCGCGGCTACAGGAATATTGATTTTCGCCGTATCTTTCATATGTTTGTCATTACGAATCAGTTTGGAGACCCTGCTCATAATATCATCCGATCTTGTTGCCTGAGTCCAACTGACAGAAGAAGCCCTGGAAACCGTATTCTCATCCAGCTGATTTCGTACGGCGGGAATCTGCATCGGGTCTAGGAGGAAGATGATTCCTGCGGACTTGCAGATGTATTTATTAACAGTACTCATGGTATCTTCATCGTTCAAATCCTCTCCCTGCCGTATCAAAGAACACCAAAAGTAAAAGCTGTCGATGACTTCCTTAATGCCGAATATCTTATGCTTCAATTTCAAAGTAAAAGATAAAGGGACGATAGGCACCGTTATTGACATCGTGAATTGAGCTCTTTGTTAAATCCAGCTTTGCATCTCCATATACAGCTTCTGATAGGCACCGGCCTATATCTTGCCATCGTATCATCAAAGCCTTCCATAGCTCCGCCAAATCGCACGGAAATCCTTTTCAATCAGCTCATTGATAATAACAGCAACAAAATGACTCTTCCCGGTATCACGGGATCCGACAACGGAAATAATCATATCCGTCCCGCGTAATGTGGATTCCGGTAATTTATTGTGGCAGGACGGACAAATAATCGTATACGTCGTACTGCCGCACTTCTCGCAAACCGCAGACTTCTGGATAGACATGCCGCCGTTTTTCACGGTAAAAGTCGGTTTCCTTTTTAGGAATCGTAATATCCCATTCTCATAACGGGTGAGCTCCACATCCGGTACATCTATCATCGCTTGTTCATGCATCGGAACTGAATTTCGATGGTTTATGTTCTTCAAAACAAAACGGGCAAATAAAACTTTGTTTAAGCAGCATCGTATTTTCTCCTAACTGATCTGATGATCCGAACCCGGCTTAATCTTTAATACATATTTTCCTGCCAAGCCTTCGTCTCTTAAAAACGGCTTAAGATAAGTATCTCTCGCCAAGCCCTTCGGCAGGAGGATGGAAACATTAACACTTCCCGCGACTTCCTGCGACGCAATTTGGCAGAACAAGGTGCCTGATTTTTAAACATCGGAGCTCTTCCCTGTGCAGACATGACATCGATATCCGGTAAGGTAAACGGATTACTTTCCGTTTCAAAACTGAAGTTAATATTCCCTCCTCCAAACAGCTTCTTACTGATGGATATAGAATACAATATGGTTTTCTTTGCCACATTGGAGAAATAATAGTCCGTTCCTCCGGAATAATCCGCCTCCCGTCTCTTCTGAACTCGGCAAAATAGAAAAATAATATTCCTTTGCCTCATTGGAGTCAATAAGCAGTCCTCCATCGTACTGATATTGTTTTAAGGGAATATACTTTCTTACCGTTCCGGTATCCGACAAGTCTTCCGGAAAGCGATCATGACGGAATAAGACCACAAAGCCTGTCAGACCTTTAGGTAAATCCAAGTTGAACATAATCTTTCCGTTCACCGAATTCGCACCGTGTATCTTTACACTACCGCCTTTTATTTTACCGTTAAAATCTTCCCGATAACGGCTGAAGCGGATTTTACGTTTGCCGCGAGAATGTATATCGGTTCTTCCCGTCGTAGGAAAACTGCCGGAACTCTCGATGCTTTTTCAATAGAAGGGCATTCATACCACTTCTCCAAGGTGGAAAGGGAAGCAAATCTCCGCCGAAATACTCGGTTTCTCGCATAAAAGAACTGCACTTCTCCCCTCCCGGGATTATTCCAGTTCATCAGAATTCATTTCCCTCTGCAGCTTTGATTGTGAGCTCTTCAACGGGCATGGGAGGACAAGTCGGTATGCCGTCTACTATAACCCTTTCGTATTCGTCTTGATACCGACGGCATAAGTCAGATAAAAAGCTTATAACTATACCTTTTTGTCATTTTCCAAATCTTTATCGATAAAATTGTTTCTTCCGTTGCTCGTAAATTTTATCGTTTTTCCTGAAGCTTATCGGTTCTTTCTATGACAACATGCACTATTTGCAATCGGATTCCAACTCAACTGAAGTAGTCCGTTTCCGGCAGCAATATGGACTCCGGATATCTCAAAAAAGTTCTGAACAGCCGTTTTTGTCGATAAAGCGCCGGAAAAGACTCCCGCTCTTTCTGTAAAAATCGAATAATAGTACTGCACCCCTGAAAGGATATTGCTATCGGAGATACTGCAACTGCTCACTCTGCCTATTAGAGTTCCGTCTTGTACTCCCAGAGGAATTGCTCCCTCTTTTCTGACAACGGAATAATAAAGTAAACCGTCTGTCGGACTACTTTTCCATGACAGTACGTTCACATTGGCCAAAGAATCAGTGAAAACCGTCAAGTCCGTGGCTGCCGCAGGAGGATATCTTCCTATGATTTCTCGAATTCCGGGACAATCATGACAAGCCTCGTATGCTTTTGCACAGGCATCCGCAATATCTGCTTCTCTCTGTGATGCCTTGGCAATCTGCTTATACTTTTCAGCAGTCTCTATACCGTTTTTATTTCCTCTTCCAGACCGATGTCCGAATAAGAAGGCAAACTTTCTAACCGCTTCCAGTTGCCTTTTCGCTTCATAATACTTCTTCTCCCTACATGCCTTTCGCATGTCTTCCACTGCTGAGCCGACTCTGGACTTTCAGTCCTCCAGTCTTTCTTTCAGCTCCGCTATTCTCTCATATCCCGGCCAATACCTCTCCCGCATCGACAAGATACTTCTGATGCGCTGAAGTCCATGCTATCCAGATAATTTGATGCCCAAATCACAAAGGGAAACAGCTTTATCCAGATTTTTCAAACTTGAATCCGCATTTACAGACATTGATACTCGCATTGTTCACTGTACCGCACTTCGGGCACTTTATCTGCAGTGCCAGACCACCAAGCCTACACACCGTTCTTCCGTCTGAAGTGTCGTTTACACAACCGCAACGGCAGATTTTGATATATGGATTCTCTTTTTTTTCTTCCCCGGAAACAGGCGAAGGAATTTTTTCCACCTTACAAAAGGCAGCCAGTACTTCCTCCGACGTCTTTTCTGTTTTTAAAAAGTTCCGTCAATTTCCTACGGAATCGGAATGACTTCTTGGCTAAAGCTCTCCGCTTATCTCGCATGATTTCTTTTACACCGTCAAGAATCGCCTTCCGTGCATTGTATTCCAGATACTTATCATGAGATTTTGCTTCGACACGTCATCTTTAAAGCATTCGTCACATTGTCCGCACAATTTGGAACCGGAGCCGCTGATGCTGTCATTCTTATAGAATTCTTTGGTTTTTTTCTCTTTGGCCTTCTGCCTTAAGGCATCGCAGGGTAAATTGTTCGGGTTTTTAATTGTCGTATCGGCATACAGAAATTCATATAAGTTTGTAACATGGAAGCTTTTTCAGCAGAGCATTCATCCCGTTGAATTTATCGGCATTCTGTGGCTTCGTTTTATAATATTTATCATAAAGAGCCTGATAATCTCCCCCCTGAGAGGCAACGACTTTCATCCCCAGCGCTGCAACCCTTCTCTTCACCGTTTTCCACGTCCACCTTTAACTTAGCGGCCATTTTATCAACGGTGTCCTGCAGGATTTCTGTTTTCCTTATCATTTTCAGGGTTTTTATCTATCGGTTTCGTAAGTTTTTCACAGGCATCCTTGATTAATTCCGCCCGAATGTTGGCTTCCCCTATCATATCCTTCTTGATACTCAGAGCAGCTGGGTATACTTTTCTGTATTCAGCACCACGATTAAAATCATTGGCCTTATTGACCAGAATTTTTCTCTTTTCTTCAATTCTCTGTTCAATGAGCGCTTCATCATTCACCGGATTCGGATCAAAAATCCAATTCAAGCACCAAATACCAATTCTCCGTCATATAGTTTCTCTCCTATTCCACCTCTTTTATAGAGCCTCCCGAACCGTCTCCTATCGTTTGGACTATCTTGGAGAAGGAACCGCTTAATTCCGATAAATCGGTAAGCGATGCAAATTCGTCTATAGAAGCAATACTTTCCAAAAACGCTTTATCCGCACTTCCAAAAACCAAGTGCTATAACTTCAATCCCTTCCGCATGGCATTGCTTCGCCTTAGTAATAGCTTGTGTCGGGTTGTACCATGCTCCGTCTGTAAGCACGACAAGATACCTGGCAATATCCTCTTTTGTAAACAATCTTCTCCTTAATATGGATAGTGCATCCGTAAAACGGCTCGCAGAATTTCCTGATCCGACCTCCCCCACATGCTATACTTCTAATCGCCTGAATCACCTGCTTTTCATTCTCTGTCGGCTTTTACCACAAGTCTTACTTTGTCCGGCAAAAAAGCAGGCCGTTTTCGCATTTTTCCGAACCTAATTCCCGGACAAATTGTTCCATGGCTTCTTTCGCCTTCTCTACAGGTGATCCGGACATACTTCCTGACAAATCTATCGCAAGCAACACTTCCCACCTCAGACGGGGCGGAAGAAGATAGACTGATCCTTCGGAGAACCGTCTGTCCAGCTCATGTCTTCCGGAATCTCTCGATTCTTACTGAAAGCTGCTTTCCCGTTTCCTTCTGACTGCACTGACATCCACTACACCGTTCGCATTGTACTGATAGGACACTTCAATAACAGAGGTATTCAATTCGTCCTCTATCCCGCTGATGGTATATTTATCAAGGATAATATTGTCTAAAGGTCTTCTGTAGGCACCCTGCAACACATAGACTTCCAGTTCATTATTTTTTGCTCGTGTTTTGAAATTGTAGGACCTGTTCATCGAAACGGGAATAGCGGAATTTTTAGGAATAATCACGCTGTTTTCATAGCTTTCCCCATCCTTACTTATGGCGATCATCCCTAAGGCATGAGCCGTAACATCCGTTACTTTCTTCGCACCGATTACCTCAACATTCTTTTTTCCGCTAAGAAGACCCATGAAACTCTGCTGAACAGTCTTTCCGGAATCATCGATATTTGCACGAATAGCGGCTCCAAGGGCAACCGCCTCATCCACATTTACACCGGACAAAGGTTCCTTACCGGACATGGCTTCAACATATTTATGTATCATCCCTCATTCTGGTAGAGCCTCCTGCAGAATAACTCCCGTAATATCCGCCCAAGAGCAACCGATAGATTGCAACAAATCCTCCGTAAGATCTTTTGTTGCGCCAAGAAGGAATTCCGATATTTCTTCAAATACCTCTTCCGTAATGTTTAGCGTCCCCTGTATATCCTTATACCTGATTGGCACCGAAACTTCGTCCCTTACGGTCAATTGTTTTTCATCGATTCTGCCGTAACCAGAAGAAAGCCACCATCTCTTCATCCGAACTCAAATCAACACCGTACTTCTCATAAAACTGCTCGGAAAGATATCTCTGGCAATGCAATCATCCCAGTCCTTTCCTCCGAGCTCATGATTTCCGTCACTTCCCAAAATATCAATCTTGTCTTGATTGAGTCTTGCTACAGTAACGTCAAAAGTTCCCCCTCAAGGTCATAAATCAATACTGTTTGTTCACTGTCCTTTTTTATTTAATCCGTAGGCAAAAGCGGCAGCAGTAGGTTCATTAATAATGGCGAGACGTTTTCAAACCGGCCTTCTCTCCGCTTCTATTGTTGCCATTCTTTCCCTTATGGGTAAAGTATGCGGGCACCGTAATTACTGCCGAGATCTATCTTCTCCCCCGTACAGTTTTCCGCTTCTTCTACCAGTTTTTTCACAAAAATGGCGGATAAGTCCGTAGCGCTATATGTCTTATTGAAAACCCTCAATACGAAATTGATCATTTCCCATATTTCGTTTAAAAAATGCAAAGGCATTGGTATTTCCCATTCCCTGCATAGCCTTTGCATCTTCTCCGAACAGTATCCTTCCTTCTCTTCAAAGCATAAGACCGAGGTGTAATCGGAAGATTAAGACTGTTTTTAATAATTTCAGGTTTCCCTCTACCGGCGTCTATTTTGCAACTGCACTGAAGGTAGTTCCCAAGTCAATGCCGACTCTGATTCCCATTTTCCCCTAATAAATAGCCCACTACATTCAACGTGGAATATATGGCAGGGAATATTCTATTACATAGCAACCATACTCTTTGACTTTTCTACCAGTTCGTCTGCCTTTTCTTCCGCCATAATACCTTTGGCCTTCATCGTTGCATGCACTTCACGATTTCTGGTCTTGTCTACCGCTCCGACTTCCAAGATTCCTCCGTATTCAAAGTAAAGGTAATCTCAATAGGAGCTCCTGCAGGAAGATCACCGGATAATTCCAACGTTGCCGTTCCCTAAGACAAAGTCCTGATCGATGTCATAAATTTCGTCCATGAAGTCACTTTTCATAAACTACCAATTCGCAGTTATCCTGATTTGCCTGATTTGTTCCAAAAATCTTGGAAACAGAAATAGCCCCGTCCGGCATGGCCTGATTTTTAATAATCATATTGCAACACTTCGGTTCTCCGTTATGGATTGCCTCAATGGCGAAACTCTTCGTTGTCGCCACAACAACCTTCTTGGCCTTACCGCCAATACTCATCATCTCCGGCTGAACTGCAAGCTCTTCCTTGTAATCCTCCGCATTGATTTCTTTTGTGGTTCCTCCCACATTGACCTTAGTCTCTCCGATATCTCCCGGCTCAAGACTCTTTTGATTGTTCACATATACATTCACGGCATGAATCGCAGCACCCTTAGCAACCGCTTCATCCGGTTCCAGAATCTTCGGTTCCATTCCGTACTTTTCTACCAAAGCCTTGGTAACCTGCGGCATTCTGGTGGAACCGCCTACTAAAAGAATCTCATCGATGGTAAAGCCTTTTTCCTTTGCAACAGCAATGGCGGCATCCGTCTTCTCCATGGCTTCCCCTAAGAGGGCGGAAGTAATCTCATCAAACTTTTCTCTGGATAAACTGATACGGGCTCTCAAACCCTGCAGCATCAACATCACCGGCACTTCTTCTCTGGAGCTGAGCTGCTGCTTCGCTCTCTCCGCCTTTAAGCGCATATCCTGTAAAAAGCATATTCATCAAAATCGCCGTCAAACCCGGTTTCCGACTTGAACTCTTCAGCGAGATATCTCATAATCGCTTCATCCCAATCTTTACCGCCAAGTTCATGATTTCCCGTCAGAGCATACCACTTCGATTTTTCCGAACTGATATTCATTATCGTTACGTCAAAAGTACCGCCGCCCAGGTCAAAAACGAGAATGGTCTTTTCGCTTTGTTCTTTCGTGCAGCCATAATATAATGCTGCCGCAGTCGGCTCGCTGATAACTTCCAGAACATTGAGGACCGGCAATACGCCCTGCATTCTTCGTTGCAATTCTCTCCGGTGTGCCGAAATAGGCCGGACAGGTAATAACGACATCCTTGACCTCCGTATCCAACTGCTTTGCGGCATCTCCGGTCACTTTTCTTAAAATATAGGCAGAAACCTCTTCAGGAGACTTGCTCTCCCCATTGTAATCAATGGCATGATCACTTTTTCCCATTAGAGTTTTTGACAAGAGAAACTGTATTTTGCGGATCTATCATCTGCATTTTTCCTTGGCAACCTGACCGACAACCACCTGATTCGGGCTTGCAAAAATTCACCACGGAAGGAGTCGTATTCTCCCCTCAGAATTGTTCACTACCGTAGCTCTTCCGCTCTCATCCACATAAGAGATACAGGAATAGGTAGTCCCCAAATCAATACCAAATACATACTTTGCCATTATTCTTGCTCCTTCCTGAATTACTGTTTATCGTAAATATATACCGCCACCTTCTCCGGTGATATTACCTTACCCAAGTACTCATATCCGCTGCTTAAACTTTCCGCAATCTTCCCATGCAGACTTTTCATCTGAAGTGCTCAGTTTTCTGACCACTTTTATGTTTTGATTACAAGATATTCGTCTCCCTGATGACTGTCATAAATGGTAATACTGTTTTTCCAAAATATCTTGGATATCGAGGCATAATCTTTAAAACGTCTTTAAAGGAACGCTCTGTTCTCCCTCCGGCTTTGCTGCAAAACAGCTACTCATTCGGAGTATACTGTCCCTAATCTCAATAATGTCTAAAAAGAATTGGTCTTATCAGTTGTGAATACATGTCCTGCTTATACTTTTTGCAATTCGGCATGCATCTGATTCACTACCTGCTCCTCATGCTCCGTATGCGCAATCTTTTGCAGTTGCTTCATTTCGTCCATTTTTGCCGATAAGTCTTCTACGCTCTTGAAACTTCCTCCATCTCTTCCATAATCCCCTTAATCTGTTGATTCCTTTATTCTTAACGGTTTTTATTGAACTTGATATCGTTTCCAGTCCAGCGCCATCTTTTTATCCGCCTTGGTAAAACAACCCTATTCCATCGGTGCCGTAACCCCTGGGAGTTATACTCTCCTTTGCCCATACTGTGCCGATAGCCGTACAAGATCGATTATCCTTAAACTTTAAATCAATCCCGTTTTAAGAAACTTTCCATCCCATTTTCTTTTAGAAATTGCCTGCTGAGATAATCTTCCGTATCATAGTAATCCGTGAATTTATCCGGAAATTGCAACATGGCTTTTTTCACGGCAGAATCCCCAATCTCCTCCTTAAGATCCGCAGAATCTATCTTTCCGAGAACAACCGCCAAGGGAACCGAGGACATCTTTTTATCGCTCAGTCCCGTAACCTCTAAGCTTATTGAGAAAGGAATCGACAATTCCACTGATTTTCGCATTTCCAATCCCCGCTCTATCTTCCGGAGACAGCTTCTCTTCACAACGATTTCTTACATAAGGAATGGAAAACGGATCAATCATGAATACAATACCGTGACAGTATTCATATTGTTTTTGCATTTCATGTTCCGTACTGTCCGTAAATATTTCTCGGCAATATCATAAACATGAACCAGTCTTTCCGGCTTAAAATGAGGGACCCTTTACAAAAAGCTGAAGGATTCTGAACTCGCCTTTGTTTAGGGTCCTTAGGCCTTGGCGTCATGATGGTGATTCCGCTTTTTATAGGCGGATTCTATCTTCCGTAAATTTCCTCTTTTGCCGCATTATAAAACTCAGTTTCCCAAGACTTTGCCGGAGCAAGTTCATCGAAAAATTCTTTGGAAAAGGCAGTTATAAAAGCCGTTTTTCCCACTGAACGCCCGCCAACAATCGGAATACAAATAGGAACCGATTCCCTATCCGACAAAGGTGTCGAACAATGAGGGCAAATCGCTTCCAAATTTCTCCTTCCGTTAAAGAAGGTCGTCGGCAAAAGTTCTCCACAATAGGAGTTTGGGTCTTCCCTCGATACAGGTTCTCTTTAAAATACCATAAACCCCGGGAGTTAAATTGGTATGTCTTGCTCCGCATTTAGGACAAAATATATGTCGGAATCAGGGATTTCTCTTTACACTCATGACAAGCGGTAAAAATCTTCTTCCGCATCAGATATATCCGGTCGGCAAGCCAGATAATGGAGAAACAAATATAGATAAAAATCATGACCAGCAGCAAAATGGCAATATTCAGAAGACTTACCACAGCCGTAATAATCGAGCCGAATACAAGTACAGAAAAGCTATCGTCAATACATTCAAAATGATAAGGAAGACCGCTTTCTTCCCTCCAATAAGTTTGCATCCTCTATTTTTTTCTTTAAATCCACTGATGGAGTCAAAATTCCTTTTCCACGCACCTTTAATAGTATTTCCCTACATCTCTATAGCCTTTTCCAAAAATAACTTTTTTGCAGGTTGCAGTGTAGACGCCATATCTTTTCTTCCTCCTCAGCTTATCAGTCTACGCTGTTGCAAGAACTCTCCTATTGCTGTCAATAACATTTTCCTTAAAATGACAGGATATAGTTTTTACTGCCGCACCGCCTCCATACAGGGTGCCTCCGCAGCCGCAAGTCCCGCCAGTGCCGCCGCCAAAAGAATGATACAATAAATAACAAAAGCCACTACTGCAAGCACAAGGGCGATTCGACGAGCATACCCGCAAATCCGCCATCTCCATCATAATCAAACATTGCGTTCTCCTTTTTGTTAATTTTTAATAGCTATAGTATATCTTGTAACCTGAACAATAGTAATAATGAATAATAGTTGTTTTAGCGTTGTTTATGTTATCAAAACATATAAAATAAAAAGCAGAACCATTACGACATTCTTTATGACATATATTACGACATTTTCGCAAGTCCTATTTTTACGATATAATGGCCGAATCGATTCGATCCTATATGTTCAATCTTCCCTTTATCCATTAGACGCTTTAATGCTCTTTTGAACCGTTCTTGGCGATGAACCTACAATCTTAGCAAGCCCTTGCGCGATTGATTGCTATCTTCCGTCAAAAGAATCAGCAATTTTTCATCTACCGTTTTTGCTTGGTTCATTACGCCATTATGTGACAATTCTTTTAGAAGATCTCTAATCAATTCCAGCATGAACTGTACAAAGATTGTTGACTCTCCTTCTGTATTAGATGCATTCAGCGCTTTATAGTACTCATTCTGGCGCGCGCATGAATAATGGTCTCAATAGGAATCCATACTCCTGCCATTTTGCAAGAATCAAAGTATGCCAAAGTCGCCCTATCCTACCATTTCCATCGGCAAAAGGATGAATAAATTCAAATTCATAATGAAAAATACAGCCCTTTTACTAATGGATGCAACTTTGATTTTCTTCAACCAGTCAAATAATTGTCCTATCAAATCCGGAACATAATTGGCAGGTGTTCCAGCGTGTATCAATTGTTCTCCGGCATACACTCCTACACCTTTGGTCCGAAATGCCCGTTTTCCTTCACGAGCCCTTCCATCATGATTTTATGTGCCTTCAAAAGATCTTTAACTGAATAAGGATTCAGCTTGGACATGATCTCGTATGCTTCAAAAGCATTTTTAACTTCTCTGATATCCTGAGGTGGGCCAAGGACACGTTTTTCCATCTATTACGTCACTTACCTGTTCCTCAGTCAATGTGTTCTGCTCTATTGCCAAAGACGAATGAATAGACTTAATACGATTATCTCTTCTAAGCTTCGGGTTCTTAGATAGCTGTTCTGAAACCGTCATTGCTCCGGTAAGCTCTGCTATCTCTATTACGAGATTAGTAATCGTATCTGTTATTGTAAATGGCGGAATATATGTATCTGGCACAAACAGACCCCTCTCAGCACATCGTTCCCCCTGAACCTGTGGTAGCAAAACCACGTTTAGTCTATCAAATTTTTGAGTTAAAAACACAATTGCTCCCTCCGACTCGCAAAAGTTATTCAGTGTTTCGGATGAATATTTCATCAATATGCAGAATGACATCGATATTCGAATGCAAAAAGAAAAGCTGATTTCGAACTACAGCAAACAAGATGTCTCAGGCTTCGCCTGCGCCACTGTTAAGAATTAAAACAATACAATATGCATAACGAAATGCCGGTTTCCGGAACCGGAATCACTGGTTCTGCATTTCCGAATGGCGGTTTCCATTATACCGGAATAGCTCTCCGCCGCACCGGAATATTCAACTTGCAAAAATAATAATAAGTTTTTCACAAAATGAAATCCATTTAATTATTTATTCATAGTAATCGTTACGAAGTCGAACACTGTTAAACACTAAAAAAAGCAGTATCGACAACTACACTATGCCTATTCGAAACTGAGGAAAAGTCAGGGAAGGAATTCTATCTCATCTGTGGACAAAATCCTATCTGCCTTAATCGCATATGCGTAACCGGTTGGATTGATTTTCTTCTGCTCTTTCAATGCCTTGAGATTTTCATTCAAGAAAGTCATTGTTTTATATTCAGACGAGTCTATTTCTTTTACAAACGACTGATTTTTCAACAAACATGCCCTCAAAATACATCACAATAAGAGCCTTTTTAGAAGCAGTTTCAGCAGAAAAATCATCATAATAAATATGATTTCGAATATCCCGGATTCCCTGCAGATAAAAAGTATAATCTTCCTTTTCTATTTTTCCTCTAGACGAAATACTTGCCGCAGTCATAAAAGTATCCATTAATGCATCTTCCGGAGTAATATCAAGCCCTCGGTATGCAATCTCATTCAGCGCCAAACGGTGGTAGGTGTCTCTGGTAAGTGAATAATCTTCTACGACATCAATTAATGTCAATACATCGTAAAACTGCTTGATGATCTCCATATCCTTATTTGCATGAAGAGAACACCTATCGTATGTGGAGCAAAAGCGGTCAACTTATCTCCCAGTATGCACTCAACGCTAGGAACCAGAACCTGTAATTGCGGCTCTTCTACTTTAATCAGATCACTCTTTATTGGTCTCTTTATAATCTCTGTATACCCAGGTTCTTCGAATAAAATATCTAGTAATATATAAATATTCCTGTGATTAATGGGTGATTCATAGATAAACTTAAAATGTCTTTTTCAATACTATTTTTCCTACCTCCTTTGTTCTTCAACGTAAACAAAGGGAAAAATCTGAATGCTTCTCGATGTATTCATCTACATTAGTCCCCGGCTACAATAATATCAATGTCCGTTGACAGTCTCAATGGATGCTCTAATAACAGCATAAGGCTGGTTCCACCCTTAAATACAAACGGCATTCCAACGATTGTAATTGCTTCAAGGAGACCAAACGCATACACGCAACGTTCAACAGAAGCGGATCACGTCTACTCTCTATCTGCAAGTTTCTGATATGTTCTTCTGTAAAATTATTTTTTTGTCAGCATATTACAATCCCATTCTTAAATCCGTTTTATCTAAATGTAGCAACACCTTGCTCTTTGCATTCCTCCTGCTTGCATATCGAAACAACTTACTCTCATCAATATAAAAATCCCGAAACGCCTGATGAAAAATATCATCATACTCCCCTCTACTAATGCAGGGATAAAGAAACTTATCTGCCTACAAGATCTACCAGCATCTTTTCAAGCTTTGTTTCCCAGACGAGCTCTTTCACCCTTCGGTGATTCAGAAACCAGTTTTTATAATAATCATATCATCGGCCAATACTGATGAAATGTTTCACGGAAGGATTCAAGAGAATCTTACCGGTATATTGTTCTTTCAAGGAATCAAAAACATAAGTTCCCAGTCCTGATTCCACGGAGACAAATATCACATTATGGGCAATCTGATGATTTACGAATTCATTTTAATTGGACCAGTTCAAAAATTCGAAAATCAAGTTCCGGATATTGTTCCTCAATCTTTTTGGCAAGGTCTAACGATAACTCCGAATATAGATAAGAGTAATTTCTCTTCGAATCTCTGCTATGCGATAGCTATTTCTACCTACGCGATATATATCTCCCCATTCTCCAATAACTTCTGAAAGTTATATCTTCCTGAGGCTTTCCTTCCGTTTTATTTTTTTCTTTTTGAAAGGAAGCAATATAGTCTTCTCTGGAAGTTTTCTTGATGCGAAAGATTATGTACCATATTATTCTTTGTTCTACCTCTATATTCTCCCAAGTCGGCAAATATTTTATTTTTTGCCGTTTTGCAGATATAGTATACATTGATAATCGTACTGAAAGTCAACTGTAAAGTCGGCAAATCTTGTATTTCTTGCCGACTTACAGATTCGACATGGAGGAACCGCGGTCCCCGGTAAATGGTAAATAACCTGTCATCTTTTCTCTTCACAAAATTGAGATAATCGTGAAAAGTGTGAAAAGCTGAACGCACTTTTTCCACTTTACAAACTTTTTCACTTTGCATACTATCTCAGGAGGAATTCAAGATGACAGGTTATTTACCATTTACCCTTAAAAATATTCTTTTCTTAACTTGAGTAATGCTTCATTTCTTTTAATCGCTTCCTTTGAAGGCTTTGTAGATACCTGAAGCATAATTCTTTTCACTATCTTCACCGGATAAACTGGGAGTGGATTGTATCAGCTACATTTACTCTCAAGATTTAACTCTAAATATATAATACCCTCTCAATATAATCAGTTTATGATATCAAACCATATAAAATAAAACAAGTAACGATGCGTAAAGTATTGCTGTAAAATTCATTGCAGGATATGGCTCTAAACATCGAATGACATTTGATTCCGCATGACTCCTCATTCGGATTGGGTGGCTCTGCGTATCGGATTCAGTGGCTCTCAAACTCCAGAATAATCCGGTTCCGCATTTCCGGAATGGCGGTTTCCATTATACCGAATAGCGGTTTTCCATGACCGGACAAGCGGAGTAAAACAGCCAGGAATACTCAATCCTCTTTTTCCGTAAAAATCTTGATCCGATAATTCACGCCATGTTAAATACATTTCTTTGTAATTCTTTTTATGAAATTTTTGAATAAGGCGTATGTCTCTTTGGGAGAGGATGCTCGCTATATGCTACTGTAGTGTCTCCATTTTTCTTTAACAAAAATTTTGCAGATCCTGCTTCTGTAAGTCGCTTATCACTGGCATGAACATGCATCGCTTCGATGACGCAAGAGGCTGTGTAATAGAGATAATAACCATGAATTTTGTAACTATAATACTTCGGCATAGTTCTTCTCCAAAAATTCTTTGTTTTTGTGATAATAATCCAAAACGATTTGACACTCAATTTCATCCATATTGGTTTCAATAATATTATCATGGAAAATTACAGCAACATGGTGAAAAAGATTCTAAGTGGACAACGAAGACTTTGTCATCCTTTTTGTGAAGGCATAGCCATTGATAATCATATCGGCTTCATCTGCAATTTTTCTTTTTATCCTGTAGCTTCACGGATCTTCACCTCCCTTAATATGGAGATAGAAAGGAATCGACATCATAAGAAAGGTCTTCCAGAATAGGGACTAAAAATCAATATATTCTTCCATTTCTGCTAAGTCCTTATATTCTCTGCAATTACAACTAAATAGCCTGCATCCCATTCTAGGACTTTCTGATATTTTTCTAATCGAGGAGGGTCATAAAAGCGGATAACATCTTCCTGAAATTGAAAAATGCTATAGCTTTCAGGTGCTTAGAAATGCCAAATTTTTCTTTCTTCCATTCTTTTCTCCTTGAGCTTTTCTACTATTTACATATTTTATCACTAAAATTATAGAGATTAATAGCCTGATAGAAAAGATACTGTAGCAAAGTTAAATATAATACTTACCCAATATTATTAGTATATGTAATCATCAAAAACATATAAATTAAAAACAAGCTATGATGAAGGCCATTTCCAGCTTCTAAAGGTAAATGGTAAATAACCTGTCCAACCAGTAAAATCTGCCAGCTCTCAGGCTGGCGTTTTTTATCCGGTTTTATTCTTCCTACAGCTATCCGGTAATTCCTCCGACCATGGCATCAATTTTTCAGTTCTTTCTCAGGTACATTATCATCGAGATTACATTGTAGGATATGGCTCTGACATCGGAATGACATATGATTCCGCATGGCTTCGCCACTCGGATTTGGTGGCTCTACGTATCGGATTGAGGCTCTCAAACGCCGGAATAATCAATCAGTTGCGTGAAAGCTCATGAAAGCAGGAACATTTTACAATATTTACGTTTTTTAGTTTTCAATATTCTCCATTATCCATTTCCTTTTTAAAATGGAGAAAAATAAAAATAATAAATATAAATCCATATTTCAAGATAGGGATATTTTGAATAAACAATATCTACAAATCCAAAAATTGAAGTTACTAACGACAATATTAATAAAAATTTCCCGATCATAAATCAGCTCTCCATTATTTTCCTTAATGCAGGTTCTTCTATAAAATCCATAATGAATCAAGTAAAATATAGCAAAGAGCAAGCAAAGGTGGTATAAGAAGCAATATAGCCGTATATCTTAATAAAAATATAATTCAGCAAAATATTAAGAGCTACACATATAATTGAAGGAATAACTGATGTGTTTTATTGTAATATTCTTGCACCCTGGCAACAATTGAAACATGTAATTAAAGTATGACCCTAAGCAAATCGGCACTAGTGCCTCGTACACTTGGCAAATATCTTTCTCCGCCAAACACAGGACAACTTTTCATATCCAAAAAGCATTATCAGTAATAAAATTCCGGCTAAAAATGTCATAAAAAGAGTTTGTTGTCTGTGCCAGCATTTTATTTTTCTTTGACTGAATCATTTGATATTGATAGGGGCTACAAAAGACGAATTTAGTGCATTAGCAAACAAGAGAATTAATGAGCCGACGGAATATGCGACACTATAATATGCAACATCTGATGCACTCACATTCTATCTATCATTATTTTGTCAGAGCTTTGAAGAAGAAATTCAGAAAAAGTACGCGGCATTAATCCTAAGCAAAACGATAAAGAATAAAGCCAAACTCCTTTATCATAAAAAGTCTTTCCTGTAAAATTAAAGATAAGTAAATTATAACTCCTAAAAGTATACAAATACTTGTGGATATACCCTCCATTCCGCTGTCGCAGCAATAAAGATAATACATAATACGCCCCCGAAACCGGATATGATCGTTATGAACAGAGAGATAAATAAAACAGGTTTGTAATCATAAATGTATAATTTTGAAATTCATCCAACATCGAACAATAGAATCACCATAGAATATAAAAAAGCATAGGATAAGTGACTTTGACAATCCTATAGATTTTTCGATAGAGGATTCATAAATACCACTGCAAGAACAGTCCATGATAGCGTGACAATCATACTCAAGCTACAAACAGATGATAAAACTTTTGTTTTCATATTTAATATATAGATTCATTATAGATCTACTTAAAGATAAAGAGACCAATAAATTGATTATCAGTTGCCACTGCCATAAAAATGTATTAGCAATACCAAACTGCTCTTTTAGTTAAGATTCTGTATAAAAAGGCGTGCACAACATGGAAATACCTCTTTGCAAAAATCCACAAAGTGTAAACCAAATCCCACTCTTGAAGAACTTTGAGGAACTCTTATATTTTTGATAAATAAACTTATCATACATTCTTCTAATCCTTTTTATATTTTTCTTCTAAACAATTTTATTACATATCACAAATTCATTATCATAATAAACTCTCATCATCTTAGTAAACCTTGTTCTTTCTTCTCCAATCTGATTCTCAGTCTTCTTAATTTGCTTTCTAATCATATTGCAATGTATAAGAGAAGTATACTTTTGCAATAATAGGAATTGAAATAGCTCTCCTTAACCATTTTGCATATTCTTCTTTTTCTTTTTCAGAATAATTAAACTCTTCCGAAAAAGATTTATACTTGTTTTGAAAAATATAAATCTTTTTAATGGCATTAAACTTCTCTTTTTATTCCATAATGAGATGTTTCATGTTCACTTTCCATAAAATAATATGTGTTTGTCGAAAGACTCAAGTATGTTTTATTCATTTGATGTATCGTTTTAAATTATTATCTATAGAATAACTATTTATCTCTTGTATATTTATTTTTAATTCATGCAATCTTTCTGTAGGATAAAAACAGTTTGGATACATCCATTTCTACACTCTGATTTATTATTTTTATAAAACTCTTTTTGAAGCATGTTTCATACTTCATCCATGTAAATAAACATTTTTTCCATAACATGAAATTCTGCCTAAAACAATATCGTGGATGTATTCCTTTCTTATCTGAAAAAATCATCTACATCTTTTTATTTTCCTATAGTGCTCCATATTTATAACTATGCCGGTCGGATGAGTCGAGAAAAAAGGAACATTCAAAATAGCATCCTCTTTATCTTCAAAGATTAGAGTATTTGTATTCGATGAAGCTATGTACTTACACACTCCACCACCAAGATTCTGATTTTCCTCCAAAAATCAAGGAGTCCAGTAAAGTTCTGTAACAATAACTCGTCTCTATCATGACATGCATAGCAAATACACCATCTGCATGGTCTAATGCTAATTTCCAATTTTTATTGCTAGTGTAGAAGAATCACAGCGATTAATGACCACTCTGGAATCATGATGAGGCCATTTTTTTTCCAAGTTTTCCCCCTCATCTGATGAATCTGAAATAACAATATCATATCGATCATCTTCAAGTTTCAGAATATTCTCTATCAACTGAATCGCTTTGTCCGTCCTATTATGTAATGGAATACATATGGATAAAATATTTTTCTTCATCTTGTCATCCTTCTATAGTTCCATTCTGTTTTGTTCATACTCCTCAAAGCTCATCAGGTGCATGTCTCTTTCCGAAAATATTGCTTCGCATTCTTTTACAGGCCATTCTATCCCTATTTCCGAATCATTAAACATAATACCGGTATCTGTTTCTTTTATCATACTGTCCATCACACTGATAAAGCATGATTGTTTCATCTTCTAATGCGACAAATCCATGTGCAAAGCCTCTTGGAACATAAAGTGCTCTATGGTTTTCACTACTCAGCTCTATTCCAATCCAATTTTTATAAGTTGGACTATATTGTCTTAAATCAACTATAACATCCCATGCTTTTCTCCCTTAACCACACAAATTAATTTAGCTTGAGGATTATGTGTTTGAAAAATGCAGACCTCTTACTACATTTTTCCCCGATATTGATACAAAAGTTTCATTTAATTTGAACTCTACGCCGGCTTTTTGCATATATATATCAAAGCATTTTGTAAACCCTCCACGATTATCACCGGCATGAAAAATTCTCAATAAGATAAACTCGGAGGAATTCCAACTCTTGAAAAGCAAACCTGACATTAACCTTCCTCCTTAATCCATTGAACAGTATTTTTTTATTCCTCACGAAATGAAATCATCGGAATAAATCCTGTATCATTCTTTACAGCATGAATATCAAATTCTTTATAGGTAAGCGAAACGGCATTAAAAGGGATTTCCCTATTCCTATTTCTATTTGAGGATCTACCGCATCTCTCATTTCATACAAAAACTCTTTTAAAGGCCTAGGGTTCTGACTTCCAATATAATAAGTTCGACCGTTAATTCCTTTATCCGCTATTGCAACAAATGCTTTTACAGCATCATCTAAATATATAAAATCATAAAGCTGCTCTCCTGCAGAAAAAGCACAGTGTTCGCCGCGTAATAGTTTTCTCAAACTTGTATTAATTAGCGAGGACCTCGTTTCGCCCGGACCATAAATATTTGAGATAACTGCCTCGGATATATTCAACATCTAAAAGATCCCGCAATAGTCTTTTCGCAAAGAAGTCTGCCGAAAGTTTAGCAGTTGAATAAAAGTGTATTGATATGAGAGACTTCCTTAGCCATAGCAGCTATAATCTCATATTCCATAATGCTGCGAAGCGAATATGAATCTCTTACACACCCTATTTCTGCGAAGCCATAACGACATCGCAAGTATATTGAGACATTGTGCAATTGAACTTCAATATCCTCGCAAGGGACCCTGCACTTCCTACCCAGGCAAAGTGATATAATACATCCACATCCTTATCCATTATATGTTTCGAAAGATTTTTAAAATTTGAAATGTCACAATATATTATTTTAGATTATGAATATCCTTATAGTGTTTTCAATGTCATCATCTTCATTTCGAACTACAGTCTATAACACTAATCCCATTTTCCGACAATGCTCTACATAATGCTGATCTATAAATCCATTCGCACCTGTCACCACCATACTTTTCGTAAAAACTCTCTACTCAAAAACAACATCATCTAAATAAAACCATGTGCTTTAAGTCCTTTTATATGATTTATACACCTGCTTTTTTTCTTCTTTGCCGGTATCCCTGCATATATAAAGCCTGCTTCATACTCTCCGGAACTTACAAGACTGCACGCCCCTATCATCGAATAATTTCCAATAACTACTCCCGGTAGTACTACACCGCTCTCTGCTCCTATCCAACTCCATTACCTATCACAGTTTCTTTTTCCATAATACTTAAACTCTTCGCTATCTGCAATATGTGAAGCAGTAAAATTGACTCTGTTGACAGACTAGCAATTATCACCAATTCTTAGTCCCCATGTCCATCTAAAATGCAGATTCGTTTCTATGGAAATTGTTACCTATTACTATATTCCAAGGTTCCATCAATCTGGTTCTCATACATATGCAGAAGCTTTTCCTATCTGTAATCCCATAAGTCGATAAATGATTTCCTTATTTTTCCAACATGGAATATAAGATACAATATAATTTAAAAATACACTACAAATCGCCATAGATAAAAAGTTTTAATCATATCTTTTACCATCTTATCTTAGATTAGCGGATTCCAGGAATATACTCTCTAGCTCCAAGATATCTGCTATTCGTTTTGCAAGCATGACCATCACCATATGGATTACAGGCTTTACTCATCTTTGTCATACTCAGTCTTATCTTCTAAAAAGGAGTTTAAAGGTTCTATAAATGACATTTTCATCAGTTCCGACTAACTTCAATACCCTGGAATCCTCCCTCCGGTCGCTCCGTAGTATCCTCATGACAAGTCGGAGACTCCGTATGTTAGGGCTACTCTTCCTGTATTCCCCGGAATCTGTCAAGCAAAGAAATGACCTTGCCTCAAAATTATGGCAATCAAAGACAGTTATGGGTTCACTAATATTGTATTCTATTGCAATCTGCTAATTCCTCTTCTGCCAATTCTCTAACCAAAGGATTCATATGGATAGATGGGTGCCTTACAATCAGGATGTTCATCAGAACTCGTCTAATAGCTCTAAACATATGGCGCATAGGATCCCCCAAATTCTCCCTTCATGCTGTTATGAAAATGCTTTATCTCTTCCTACCCATTCCAACTCCGGATGAGTGTATTCATCCCATATAGTATCGTTGCATTGCGTCAATCACTGTATTTCCGGTGATATATATATTCTCAGCTTTTCTACCCTCACGTAATAAATTGTCTCTAGCAGGGAGGTGTCGACAAAACATTATATTCAGCCCTGATGGATGCAGCTTCTCCCTATTGAATTCTTCCAGAATGGAGAATAGATATTATATGTCCGAAGTTGTATCAACTTATGCCCACCAGATTCAGATAAAAAGATCCAAGAGCAGTAGCAAATGTTGTAGATGTATCTCCATGAACTAAAACCACGTCCGCTCTCCTTTTCCAAAACAAAGTTGCAATCGAGTACTAAGAATATTGGTTGTAATATCGAAAAGGTTTTGCCTATTTCTTCATGATATCCAAATCATAATCAGGCCGGATAGAAAATACTATCAAGAACCTGATCAACATTTGGCGATGTTGTGCAGTTACAAACCACAACTTGCAGTTGTTTTCTAATCTCATTTATCAGTGGACCAAGTTTTATTGCTTCCGGGCGAGTGCCAAATACTACCATTATCATTTGAATCTAACCTTGCATATTATAATTTCTTTTGTAAAAATCTAATATTCTAATTAAAATATAAGGAACACAATCACTTTAATAAATTTTTAATATACTCTTTACATATCGATTGATACTGGTGTCATACTCAAAATTATTAAATTCTTCAACAATCTGCTTTTGTTCTTCTTCCGATACTCCTCTGAACCTATCTCTATATTTTTCACAAATTCCTCTTTTGAATTTGAGATATATTTTCCACACTGGATTTCTTCATATCCTATAAACGGAATGTGGTGTGCCTATTACCGGTAAAACCGTAAGATAAAAGCTCGGCAACCTTGACTTTCACTACCGGCTCCATCAAATACGGTAGCAATATAAACTATCCGCCTTTACCAAAATAAACTTCCATCTCCGGAGGCGTATCAATTAACGAGATGGATTTCTTACTTTTCGCATACGGACTTTACTATCACCGGGGCAGCTCCCCCACAATTAATTCCGCCTTTGGAAAATTATATAACACTTCATCCCATATATTTCTATAAACCAAATGGCCCCCTGTGCATTTGCCCTGCTCAAGCACTTCCGGTAATAGGGAATGTTAAATGTTCTATCACGTATAACAATTGGTTTTCTCTAAGCATATCGGATTCAAAACTATTCTTCTCTCGTGTGATATAAATTCATTCCTCGCTCAATATCATGATTTGTGATGCATATCAACAATCAGCTTTGTTAAACACTTGCCTTTCGTTTGTGCATATGACTTATATCGAAAAATAATCCGCCAGTTTTTGATCTCTTGTAAATCTTCTCTCCATAATCAGCCTCTATATCATGCACCCTGACCATACATTTCTTTTTGAACCGGTGAGCTTTGTAATTATAAAAATCATATCGAGCAACTCAATATGAATAAAATCATGCTTCGACCAGTCAATGCTGATGAAGCCTCCTTCCATGAATCATAAAACGATGTTGAAATCCCTTCGACAACACTCTATAAAAGCTGCGCAAAATCCCTGTTTGTTTTGGGCTCTAATATACTGAGCTTTTTAACTTTATGTAAGGCACCGGAAAAATGGTCCATCTTGAGACTCCGGTCCTATATAATCAACATCACCATTTCCTGCCAACGACTTTATGAACTGATATTTCCCCAATCCACCACCTGATGAAAGAGAGGGCGGTATAAATGTTATTTCCAATGCTTTCATTCTCATTTACCTCTACTCAAATCCTATTCATTTATTAGAACCTAAAAGCCAAAGAGTCATATCCTGCACTATTCGCAAACACTACCATTCTAAGTAGAAGATAGAAAGCTTAAACATGCGTGAACCAGTGTTCTATCATACATTTTTCTATATTTAAACGTCATCAATTTTAATAGTATAAAACTGTATGGAAATAAGGCGTTGCCATCTGGCAATCACAGAGATGTCTGAAAAGAACAAACCTGTAGGAAAAATCCAAACAAAAAATATGTTAAAAAGGCCTCTCAGTTTTCTTTTCATTTGACTCATTTACCGTCACAATTAAAATAGGCAGATAAATATAACAAAAGATAGCATTGACTGATAAGCTTTTAGTAGCAGAAATTTTGAATCATAATTTGCTCGAATTTCTGCAGAATTCCATATGACAAATAATTACTTATTTTATGGTGTATAGACGCCCTCAACATTGAAGATAATTTCAAGAGAATTTTGTGTAAATATCTTTTGCATAAAAAGCAAACACTATAGCTTATACATATATATTTTTCTTATCATATCATACATAAGCACAGAACCATAGTATATGCATTCTATGAAAAAGGGCTGCAACCACAACACATAAAAGAAATTTCCCAAGTTTTCGCTTTTATAATATATCTTATGCTTATTAAACAGATTAAACGCTATAGTACTCCTAATGATGAATATATTTCCAAAGTTTAAAGACCATAAAATCAATAAAAATGATAAAGGATATAGATTCTCTTGTCCATCCTCTCGATGATTCACTATATTGTACTGCAACGCCATGCAGAAAACAGCTAGAACAAAAACGCAATGCCACGTAGTCATTTGTCGAGGCTTTAACCAATGCTTGTATCACCTCATAAAATATTCGAAATTATTCTTGGATAAATCATAAATATGAGAGATATCTGTTTTGTAGAACCAGTCTTCATACTTCAAACCTATCTCCTAACATCATAATAAAATGTAGACAAGATGACAAATAGAGCCGGAAGAAATACACAATAAAAACCGCTTTGTCTTTTTATTTATTTTAGTAATATCTCAACAATGGAGAAAAATAGTTTATTGAAAATAACTACTAAATAAAATTCCAAATAGATTCAGCTACGCTGAATAACATTCTTCTAGAGTCCCAATATTTTTCCAGTACATATATCTGATATGAGCCTTTAAACATTCTCCATTCTTTTCAATTCCTCTTTGAGTAATTGCTATCAATAGTCTGTATTATTGATTTGCAGCATCCGTTTTATTATCTACGATAAAGGCCATATTTCATTTATATATCGAGAATGGATTATTTTTGTACACTATCGGCTTAGAAAAATCTGCAGCCAGTAAATACCACGCCACTCATTGAGGCAGTCTATAGCAAAAGTAAATACATCTGCATTGTTTGCCAAATAGTTAAAGTAGATTATCTGAGATATAATAATCAAGAAATAAAAATATGATTGCCGGATAATTTTCTTTAGCTGCATAAAAATTCCTTGTAACTATTTTTCAGCTCCGGCAATAATAAGAAGAATGTTACTGTCCCAAAATGGTATTACTCTGTCTATCCCTTTGTTGTGAAAATAGGAAACAATAAACAGATATACTTTTATGACAATCCGTTATGTATATCAATAGGACTTAGAAAATATGACACCTGTATCCACATCAATATCCGCTCCATGACGCTGCAAATATACTTTTTCGAATACTTTTGGAAAAATATGCATTAAAACTCGTTTTTATGTCCTTCTCCAGTGAAGCACTTTTTATCAACCTCTTGATAAATCCTATCTAATTCTGTTTTATATCTTTCCTCTATATGCGGTTCAACATTATGTGCTGTACACAATTTTTACAGTACCGATGTAGTCTTTTCAAAATAATACATCCATATTGTACATTAGAAGCCAGTTAATATGGATTGTCAAACTCTTTCATTTTCTTAAAGCAAAGATTTTGGCACCTTAATATATTCCTCCTCTAATAAGTTTTCTAGCCATTCCATTTTGCCATTTTTCAGACAGTTTTATATTATGCACTTGAAAAACTTGCATTAGTTGTTTTTAAAATAATATTCTGTAAATAAATGAACTTGCAGATTCTGATAATCCATACGCAGTCCATTTAAATGTTTTGACGGTCCATTTACTCCCCAAGATCAAGCGTACAGACTCTCATCTGGCTCCTTTATTGTTGCTCTATGATTAAATATGATAAGCTCATCAAGGCTATCATATCTAGTGACAATCCAAAATAATCTTTCCTTTTTAATTCTCAATATTTTCTTGATTTCATCATGCTTCACCATGATAACAACCAAATCTACTGCATCAAAAATGTATCAGACTATGATACTGGTTTGGTCAAACATCGTAATGATAAAGGATCATAAACCTTAAACCACTTGCAGATACTCTCCTGTGACTCCAAGAGTTGAAGAGAGCGATTCTCTCATATCATCATTTTCCGTATAGGTCAAAACCATAGTCCCTCTTGTACAATCGAACATCTCATTTTCTTTCATAATCTCATGTATCCTGTTGAGCAGCAAATTCAGGCATACCGTCATTGGTCTTCATTGCTTCATTTTATTACATTATGAGAGAGGTAGTCTCAACTAAGAACCATGGATCCACGGAGATACAATGCCCTCCCAGCGGTTGAAGATGTTTACTCGTGGATGCATAGCCATATTTTTATAATTTCATGTATTCATATTGTTATGTCGGCAAATCTTTTGCTAATTCGTTTGTAAAAGCAATATTGACTGCTCGAAATGTATTCTCTACAACTTAGTCATTTCTGCCGTCTTAATATCCGTAACAACTCTTTCTGACAAAAGTGACATAAATCTGCTTAATCCTTTCTCCTACTTTTATCATCAGCTGCAATCGTACGGTTATTATGTAAAAGCTCATAAACCATATTTCCCGGTATAGTTCTTTCCGGTGCATGCATGGGTGAATGTCTAACCGCTTCGCTTTTTCCAATATTGGTCTGAGTCTTTTTCGATGGTTCCGGAGATATGGTTGATTTAACCACAATGTAGCCTCATTAGCATATTGTAATATTTTTCTGCTGCTGAAACAAACGCACCACATCACTTGCACTAAACTTATCATACGGCGTAGAACAGAAACGATATAAGTATCTGTAATCTGGTGGTCTGTGGTAAAAGCTAATCCCTGATTGAAGACTGATTGAAACAAATCATAGACCGGTTTCTTTAAAGTAGTTTTTCCTGCATTCTAAAGTTTCACTAATTCTTTGTTGTAATCTGTTCCAATACTGTCACCAGCGAGCTTTAACGCCGCTGTAGACTAAACCACATATCCAAGACCAATTACATTAATCCATAACTTTCTCTCCCCTTTTATGTTATCCGAACGTGATGTGATGAGTTATATTTTAAACAATTGCATAGATACTTTTAAAAATAACTCTGAAAATTTTTCTCCTAATTTTTCATATGTAAAATGATTAATCGCCGCATTATGACCATTTCTCTCCTAATTTCTTTCTTTCCTACTGCGATAAGAAAAACATTTCCTCGATTCCTCTAGCTAATGCCTTCTATGTTCTCAGGTTCTACTGAAATACCGCAATTATATTCTTTTTATAATTATTAGGCGCTCCCCATAGCGTAAAATAATTGGCTTCCCTGACATCATAGAATCAAAAAGCTTATTCTATACTGATGCAAACTTCATTACCCAGCTGGCTACCGAAGCAGCATAAAGTGCATCTGCTTCCTAGCAAATTAGGAATATAAGTTTGATACCTTTGGAAGAAAAATAAAATTGTCTGCAATTGTTTTTGGGATAGTTCCCTTAAATGCTTTTTGATAGCTGTTTTCATCTCCTATAATGACGGCAGCTATCTTTTCATTATTTAATTTCTGAGGCCTTAATTGAATGAGTCCAAAAGCATAAGATTTGGAAAATCGTACCCACAATTACAACTTCCTTCGTTATGCAGGTCTATCAAACTCATTTTTGTGTAAATTGTATAGATTGAGGTTTTCCCACCTGAGAGTACAACACCATTATTAATATTTCTCCACTTTTCGTAGCTTATTCCATGCTTTTGAAGATACTGTTTGTATTAGGTTGTAATGAAACAATATAATCTGAATTTTTGCAAAAGGAATTTCAGCAATTTGCATCCACTGTACAAAGGGGTGACTCTTTTTCATTCCAAAAATCCCAATGAAAGCAGCAGGCCACATATCGTGTATTTCGAGAATCACACTTACAACCACAAAGCTTCTTCATTCTCTGAGCAGCGTACGTATCTATGGATATGTAGAAGATGCGCTAACCACATCCAGTTTCCATAGTTTTACCAATGCATTAAAAATATTTTTCAACAAAACGAATCATTGATAAAGCTCTTCCAATTCCGTTTCCTTTATATCTTCCAGTCCTTACCCATGTATAATGAATTCCATCTATTTCTTCATTTACAAAGTCTTTACTTACTTCCGGGTTCCTTATTCTTAGATGAGAATAATCTCCACCTACAATACGCACATCATAACCAAGTTTAATCCATTCTTTAGCCATATAATATGGTCTAAATTCCATTCCCATTTCAGGACTTCCGGTATAATGATCAAGTAAAACTATTCTTTTCATCCTCACGTTTCTTACTTCCTCCTAATATAAAACACCAATCAATTTTCAGTAACTCTATTTATGCAGGTCTCAACACATCTTCTCATCTTAGTATTGCAACTACAGTTCTCAACAAAGTCAAACCATCTCCCAAAAGACTATAATTTTTTATTTGTTTCAAATTCCATTTCATTTTTTCAGGAAGAATATGCACCCTCATACAACTCATCGATATCCTCTGCACCATTCAGCAATTCACTTTCATCCTTAAATCTCAATACTTGCTTCACTAGTTATACCGGCCGGCATTAAAAGTGTTGCATACATTTCTTTCTGAATATTTCTTGACATACTTCGGTATCTCAGGCCGAGTTCTACAAAACTCATTTTTCCCAAAATAATGTCTATTAGCTGAGGGATTTCATCTATCCTATATTTACGAAGTACCCTTCCAACTTTCGTCACTCTTGGATCCACCTTAACCGTTACTCCAGACCCTAGTTTTTCAGCTCCATTTACCATGGTGCGAAACTTATGTATCTTGAAGATTTCTCCATATAGGTAACCTCTCCTGTCTAAAAATAGGTCCTTGAGAATCCATTTTGATAATAATAGCTACAATTATCATAGGTATGAGTAATCATAACAATCGCCATCAACAAATCAAACAGGCGCTTTAATATCAGCTGAAGCCTTCTCCTCTCTTAGCCCTCATAATAGGGTTTCTACTTTGCATTTTCATAGAAATTTGCGTAAATCATTCCATTCTCTAAAAACATTTGTATTATTCTTTCCTAAATGTAGCCTTTAACAACATCACTAAAATTAGATATTACATAGTCTATATCCTCATCGGATAACTTTTGTATGTAACTTGGTAAGTTTATCGTTTGTATAATAATCATAGGAATTAGGAAAACCTTAATATCCCACCCAAATTCTTATAAGCCGTCATCATTGTAATGGTTTATAGTGACATTAGTAGATTCACTCCTCTTTCTGTAAGCTTAATCATAATCTCCCCTACGCACACTATCATCAGCCCCCGGGATTCTTGTAAGATATAAATGCCCTGAAGATTTTCGGGCTGAATCTCAGTATAGTGTATCAGATGTCTTACCCCAAGATTATCGCATGCAGAATCATATATATAATACCCTTTCTTCTTTGCATTAACTCCGGATATCTCTCTAATTGCTTTTAAACCCATAGCGGCTATATATCTGTTATATTACACTTATACCACGGACCTCAATATCGTACTCCCAAGCTCCAAGCTGTGTTTTTGCTAATTTCATCTTTGCTCTGTCCATGTAAGCTATATAATTGATATTGATGATATATTCTTCGTTATCAACACCCTGTATATCTTTCCAAGTAGCAGCTCCTCCTTCAGCAGTCGTAAAATTTTTACAGCATGGAAGGAAAAATCTGTAAAGTCAGCTATGCTTCTCGGTCATCTTATCTTTATAACTAGCACCAAGAGAATACGCCGTATCGCAAAATATTAATGTTCTACCAAGTGACTTTTGAATTCTTTTTCCCAAGATTAGTATTTCCTCCAGGCGTAAAAAGATTTCTTTCTTCTACAATCTGAAATAATCGTTCATAATCGGCTGCTAATCCCTGCTATATTCACCGCCACCATCGCCTTAGTTTTTATGTTGTAATAGCCTCAGCCACCTTCTCTATAGTCCATCTCCCAGGCATATGATTAACATAATTACCATCCTTTTGGATATCCACAAACTTCACTGTAGCTCCACAGTGAACAGCCGCAGAAGCTGTTGCAGAATAAGTAAAAAGCAGAACAATAATTTCATCTCCTTCTCCAATACCACAGATTCTAAAATTTAGTTCTTCTGCGGCAGTTGCAGAATTTGACATACCATCTTTGATGTCGAACAATAATTAGCCAAATCAAGCTCTTTTTGTTCTGGGTCCAGTGGTATCCACCCTGATTGTAGCGTTTCTAAAAACCCTTCTGCTCGAGATCCGAGATATCCGGCGGACTAAATGAAGTACTATTCCTATAATTCTCTATCTTCTGTACTACTTGAATCTTTCATTGCTTTTCTCCACTGGCTTATAGGTCCCCTACAATTTCCTTCACCATTTCGTATATCGTCCTTATTCTTATAGGCGGCTTCCCATTAGCTCATCTACCTTCCCAAGAAAAAGCATCAATATCGAAACTTAGAGGCTTTCCGATGTGAATACGCCTCGTTGGAGGTCTCTTCCAGCCCTCCTCCGCCATCAGCTTCTTCTTCAGAGCTTCTCCCGGGCGAAGACCGCTGTATTCTATCTTGATATCACGTCCGGTTTAAAGCCGGAAAGACGAATCAAGTTTCTGGCTAAAGCATCGATTTTAACAGGGCTTCCCATGTCAAGCACAAAGATTTCTCCGCCTTTTAGCAAATGTTCCGGCTTCCAGAACAAGTCCCTACCGCTTTCAGGAATGGTCATAAAGTAACGGATAATGTCGATGGGTTACGGTTACCGGCCCGCCCTTTTCGATTTGCTTTTGAAAATGGGAATGACAGAGCCGTTAGAACCAAGGACATTACCGAAGCGCACCGCCACAAACTCGGTATGAATATCCTGAAATATCGCCCCCGTGCCGTCCTTATCCGCATTCTCCATACCCTTATGAGTGAAGAGCTGGGGAATGTCCTGAGCCCTTCCCGCCTTGATTTTTGCTATCAAATGCCTGAATAATCATTTCGCAAAGTCGTTTGCTTGCTCCCATGATATTGGCAGGATTTACCGCCTTGTCCGTGGAAATTCAGCACAAAGCGCTTTGCAAACCGTTTACCATAGCCGCATAGGCGGTTTTGTAGGTTCCTAAAGCATTGTTCTTGATGCTTTCGCAGGGGCTGTCCTCCATTAAGGGCACATGCTTATGCGCTGCCGCGTGATACACGATTTCCGGCCTATATTCCTTAAATATCTGAAACATTCTCCGAGAATCCCGAACCGAGCCGATAAGAACAGTGAGTTTCAGATTCGGAAAACGATCCTTTAACTCCAGCTGGATGTTGGTAGGCATTATTTTCACAAACATCAAAGATGATAAGCTCTTTCGGGCTGTGCGCTGCAATCTGCCGGCAAAGCTCGGAACCGATACTGCCGCCCGCCTCCTGTGACGAGCACGGTCTTTCCGTGAATAAATTGAAAACCTCTTGAAGATCCACGGAAACGGGGTCTCTCCTGAGAAGATCCTCTACGGAGACCTTTTCGCATGGCGGAAGCCGTTACCTGCCCTGTTACGAGCTGATACATTCCCGGAAGGTTCTTCAGCTCGCAGTTTGTTTCATTACAGATTTGTAGAATATTCTTCTTTGCGCAACAGTAGCAGAAGGAATGGCCAAAAAGATTTGATCCACGGAAAACTTATCGACGGCTTCTAAAATGCTCTCTCCCCCGACAACCGGTATATTGTCAATGAGTCTTCCCCATTTGTTTTGATTGTCATCATGATACAAACTACTTCACCGTTAATTTCTCTCGCTCTTGGATATCCTGAATCAACATCTGTCCCTGCAGAGCCTGCACCGATAATCATGATTCTGGACTGTACTACTCTTTGCTCTTACCCCTCGAATCAAGAGGATAAAGCGGTAAGAAAAACGAATACCGAGCACAGCGAAGTATTGGAGCATTGTCTCGATAAATAATAAGAAATCGGCATTCTCCGAGAGTAATCTGATGATATGAAAGATGGAGCAAATTGCCGTAGCCAGTCTTACCTGAAGAAGCTCGGAGTAACTGGCAAAACGCCATATGCTTTTTATAGAGTTTTCAATGCCAAAAACCGCCAGGAAAAGAGGACATAGAAAGGCAGAAATGCCGCCCATGCCTCCATATACGGGCGTTCTATCATGCTGTATCGTAAGTCAAATCTGAGCCATAGGGCAATTAAATAAGAGAGCCCTGAGAGCAAGGGTATCGAAAACATAAGCCCGAGCGCAATGATATGCCAGTGCTCGAGGTGAAAGCCCTCATCTTTTCTTTTTATCTCATTTTTCCATAGCTGATCGGTCTCTTATTTTATGCCTTAAACGGGAATTTCTCACCGGGGTTTACCGTAACATCCTTTACGGTTTTCTCATCCTGTAATCGTATAGTGGACAGCATACTTTTGGAAAAAGCTGCCATACTCCGTATCGGTTGACTTCGTAGCGGAAGTCTCTGAATAGCCCTAGTTGGCAATGTTAGCCATCACTTTATCGAGGAACACGGAAAGGCTTCGTCACTCACATTTTTCCGTAATATCCACCTGAATATCTCACCGTCTTCGTGCCGTTATCGCCGGATATCACAAGATTCTTCACAAACGGGAAACTTAGGCTGAATATCTTCCAGAACATCGTTATGAATCTGGTCAAACCATGGAATCTCCACTTCCGAGCAGTTGTGGTGCTAATCGGCGTTTCTTTGTTCCGAACTGGCTTGCACGCGGACAAAGCACACACCGTCAAAAAGAAGAACCTGGACATCGCTACTCTTTATCCCTACTCTATCTCATTTTAGCCTCTTTTCTTACTTTCCTGAAACAAGATAACGCTTATGTAAAAAGTGATCCCTTTACTCAGAGATGAATTTTCTTTTCTGCCATAACGGCTATTATACCATGCTCTTTCTCATTACCAGTTGAAAAATCCTATTTGGTTTTAATGTCGCTCCATTTTTATCTTGATTCTACAATTTTGTCCATTTTTAGCTGATAGATCCATCCTCTATTACAGTAGATTCACCGGCAACAGGAAATGGGACGTATCCAGCGGAAACGGTTTCTCCGCCATACAGATAATTCCTCCATCTCCCATCTCCTTTCCACTTTTTCAAGGAGCGAAAAAGCTTTTTATAATTTTTCGCCCGGGGAAGCTGCACGTTTGATTTCGAAAAAGCATGCAATCTTCCATTCATCTCCAGAATCAAATCTATCTCTTTCTGATTTGTATCCCGATAGAAGTTAAGGCTCAGGCTCTTCTCACCATAAGAAGCATTCTTCAAGAGCCTCGAAACCACATAGTTCTCAAGATATGTCCGGATGAGCACCATTCATGCGAGCGTATCGCGACTAGTCCAAGAAGAAAGAAAGGCACATAGGCTGTGTCATCAGAAATATAGCTTCGGTGTCTTAATCATTCTCTTAAGTTCGTTGTTATAAAAAGGGCCCAGCAGGAAAATAATTCCCATAGACTCGTAATACTTAATCCAATCCTTCGCAGTAGTGGAGGATACTCCGGCTGCATTGGCAAGATCGTGGTAGTTTAACACCTCTCCCGCAAAGGCTGCACAGGTTTCAAAAATTTACGGAACCCTCCGTATCCTGTATCCCGTTATCATCCACTCGTATCCCGCATTAGATAAGCCTCCACGTAAGAATTCCAGTAGCTGCATCGAAGCTCAGCATCCATGTAAAGCTTATCGGGCATTCCGCCTTCCCAAATCTGCTGATAGATTTCAAAATAGTATTTACGGGATAATGTTGACTTCTTTAGGAAAGAGAGTAATCATCCGGATATCCTCCGCTTTTCCCGATAAGCTCTCGAAAGGCCGAACATTTTAAGAATACAGATTCTTCCGGCAAGAGAGTTCTCCCGCTGTTTCATCATTTTACTTTGAGAGCCGCTAGCCAGAACTGACCTCTTTTTCGCGCTTTCATCACAAAGTAATTTGATTTGTTCAAAGAGAGCTGGAGCCTTCTGAACTCTCATCAATCAGTATTGGCGGCTTATACATCTGAAAGAAAAAGTTTCGGATCCCTCTCTGCCACATTCCTGATGTCCGCGTCATCCATAGAGACACAGACCTGACCTGTATTCTCTTTGCCAAGGTTTTCAACATGGTGGACTTACCGACCTGTCTCGCTCCCTGTCAGCATAACAACCTTGAAAGGCAGCACTCATTTTCAAAAACTTTCTTTTCCAAAGACTCGGTGAATGTATGTCATATTGCCTCCAAAATTAAGTTTAAAACATAGGTTGACTTTATTTTAAACTTAATTTTTGCTTTCTTCAAGACAGTTATTGGCCTTAACTGACAAAAATTTTACTCTATTTTGGCTTCAGTCACAATCATTACTTAGCATAAATATTTAGCTCAGCTCACAATCATATCCAAACCATTTCTTTTAAAAAGAACCCTTTTTCCTTCCTTCTCCTTTTTGATTTCTTTCCGAAGATAAGAAAAAGGCCTCTTTTCTCCCTTTATCTCTTAAAAGACGAAGCAGAAATTCCAGTTCTTCCCGTGTCTTCTCGTGAATAAGCGGCTGCCAATCATTTTTCATAGTAAAGATAGGGATCGCATCCGTATACTTCTCCCTTGATAATTCTTGACGCCGCAATGCGGTCAGCAGAACATTTCGCCACATAACGGTAGGGCATACGGCAGCTCAATCATTCTATGCACATTTTTCAAGGTCATAGTCACACCAATACTCAAAGTGATGCTTATTTCTTCCCTTATGATGAAGCTCATGCTCCGAAGTCCCAGTCTCGACTTCTCTACACCGTTCGGGACTCTTGTACCTCTGTAGTAGCGAATCCTCTGTACGAAACTCCGTAAAACTGTACTTTGATAAATCTGCAGTAGGCCTGCTTATATAGGCCTATCGAAAAGCAATAACGCATCACGAGGAGCTTGATGCTTTGTAATTGTTTTAAAGTGCCCTGACGGCATTTTTCCCAAAAATTTCATTTTTCATCTCGACCTTTTCTATCCTTTATTCTCTTTTTAATTTTTTATTCTTCTTCTTCCTTTTTATTCTTCTTTCTTTTCCTTTAATTCCTTTTTCGTCTGTCTTCTCCCAGTACTTCCAAGCGTAAAGCCTGATAGCTGTAGACAAAAGCCGTAGGTAATAAAACAAAGAAGGATTGCTCCACCTACATCGAGGACGGAATGCTGCTTCAAGACCAGTGTGGCATACAGATAAAGATACAGAGGAAAACAAGAAAAGCCGGCGCACGGCTCTCCCGTACTTTTTGCTTCTTAACTCACGACTTTTCATAAGCGCAATATGCATGCAAAGGGAATTATAGGCATGGATGCTCGGAAAAACATTGGTGGGGGTATCGACTCGATAGAGACTTTTTACCATGAGTAGAAAAACATTTTTCCGCTTGACATGCCGGACGGAAATCCGTTCCGTTGGATAGATTTCACAAATAACAAGGCTGGCAAACCATTCCGATAAAGAGAAAAAGACTGACCTTGTAAAAGTCCTCTTTATTCGTAAAACATAAAATAGACCAGTCCTGCAAAGATATAAATAAACCACAAAAATACGGCACGATAAAGATGGCACAGAAAGGAATCAGATCGTCCATCCTCGTGTGCATGATATGGTAGCCCGTGCTCACGGTGATGCGGCTTTGCAGTGACTTAAACCAGATGGGGTAGATAAGTCCGAGCCAGCACTTGAGCGTGCTGATAACGATACAGTAAGGATAAAAGCCCGTGTCAAAGCCGGGTGTCTTCTGCAAAACCCCGAAAGCTGCTCTTTCTATATTTGCTATATACCTTGTTCCAAAATTTTTCCATTTTTCTTTCCCAATTCATTTTCCCTGAAAAAGGAAGTTCCGACCTGCCATATCTTTGGACTGTCCAAACTTGCTAAAAAGACGATGCATTATCTTTTGTCCATAAAGGCATTTTACTGTGTAAAATATTGGAAAAAGAGCTGAAACAAATCTTCTAAAGAATGTTCCAGCTCCTTCGTAGCGAGAGGGGACTTGAACCTCGACACCACGGGTATGAACCGTGTGCTCTGAGCCAGCTGAGCTATCTCTGCCAAAACAGCACTTAAAAGGCACTGCTCTGATTCCGACTCCAGGCTGCGTATAAAACGCAGACCGGACCGAATAGTGGGGCCTACAGGGCTCGAACCTGTGACCCTCTGCTTGTAAGGCAGATGCTCTCCCAGCTGAGCTAAGACCCCGTAGTCGCCATTTTTGGCGACCAGTAAACTGATACTAAAAGCGGAAAGATTTTGTCAATAAAAATTTTATTCTTCATACTTTTAAAAGTTTATTTTACACTTTTCAAAAGACAAGACTTCCCTCTGAAGTTCCTGACAGAAATCTTATCAGAGACAGTGTTGCAAGATACTCTTCCACAAAGGTCTTATACTTCGGTACCTCAGGCACCAACAATCGGCTTTTCCCACAATCTTTCCTTCACGGTTAATGAAATAGGTTGTCGGAACGCCCACCACTGTAGAAAGTAATGGTGAAAAATCCGCATTCGGGATGATATTCTGAAAAATTCGCATCGGTCTTTCCAATATCGCTTTTTGCCGTATCGATTTGTTTACTCGTCCGTCCTCCCGGCAATGTCCGCTACTGCCGATAATCTGTACATCTCCGGCATTTCTTTTGCCCAGGCGCCAAGCTTCCGGCATTTCGTTAATGCAGGGTCCGCAGAAAGGTTCCTATATTTAATACAGTAAGGTCCTTATTCTCAATATTGAGTCGTCTACATCCTCTAAATTTAGATTTTTGCCGTAAAGCTAAGTGCATCTTCAGAAACAGCAAAATCTTCCGCTTTTTCTCCGCTCTCAAAGCCTTTTTCGCTTTCCTTTGACTCTTCTTTCTTCTCCGTGCTAATACTGCTCATCTCCGCTGTTTTACTATGTCGCTCCGTTACCGCAGGCAGTAAGCAAAGAAAAAGCTGCAAATCATCACCGGTAAAAGCTTATTTTTTAACATAATCATCCCTTTCTCTTTTGCACACTTTATTGGATATACAGTCAAAGTTCTTTTCGACCTTTTTACTAAATCGCTCGGTTTCAAAAACAAAATAGCTAAGAACTCCTTTTCAGGAGGTCTACATTACAGCATAGAATCTATCTTCTTCAAGCTTTTAATTTTAACTTTCTTTACGAAATTCTCAAAAATCCATTTTTCAAAAACGGTCTTCAGCTCTTCTATACATTCAGAAATACTCTTTCCGTCTCCCTCCAATAGATAATCTGCTGTCCTCGTAAAAAGCCCTCCTCTTTCTCCATCATCTCCTGATATCCTTGCTATTCATCTTTCCTTCCAAAAGCGGGCGGAGATTCTTCCTTTGGAGAGGCGCTCCAGCACCGTATCGGGGCTGGACCCTATGATAAACGGTAAAGAAATTTCCCTTCAAAAATTTCGATTTTTCTCTAAGAACCACACCGCCACGGGAGAAAGGATGATTTCTCGTCCGGAGAGCTCCTGCAAAGCTTCGCTTCTTCCTTTCGGAAACGCTCTTTCCGTATTTTCGAAAATACTCTTCAATAGACATGGAAAAAGCGCTCTTCCAACAGTTTGTCCATTTCATAATATCTCTTTCTAGAAGCGCGAAAGTCGGGGCGCTAGCGTGATTTTCCGCTTCCCATAAAAGCCGATTAAGCAAATCCCCTTCTTCCCGGAAAGCTCTCCTCACAGCTCCATATACCCTCTATCTTCCACTCGTCCGGGTGCGGACGGCACCGGTCACCCTCAACAAAGCTGTGTGAGGATGCGGAAAGCTCCGGTAAAATCCGGCTCAGCTTCCGATTTCTCCCATGGAGATAGTGATAAGCTCCGTTTCTATGCCTGTCCTTCCATCTTCTTCCGGAAAGCATCAAATTTAAAACATCTTCCTTATTCTTCGGCATAAGCGCCATTTTCACAATATCCACAGGATAAGAGGAAAGTCTCTCCAGGATTTCTTCGCATTCCTTGAGGCCGGTGTTTTATGAAAAATCATGGTAGGATGCGATGACTTTTCCCCGAGGCCCTGCACCATGGCTATACACTCCTTCCACGGTGCCCGTCCCTCTTCCCCTAACTCTACTTCCAAGTCGATATAATCGGGCACTCCGCTTTCCATGGCAAGAAGATTTACCTGAAAAATAGCTTTTCCCGAAGGAAAGGCTCCTCCCTCGTCTATCGGTTCGTATGGTGAAATGAGTTTCTTCTTTCCGATGATAGTCCTTATTTTTCCGTAAAAATCGGAGAGCTTCTACTCTCTTTTCTAAGAGATCATAGCGGAGCTCTACCGCAAAAATCGCGGGGAAACACGGATGCTCTTTCAGTGTCAGCACTTGAGCCAAACAGTCCTTCTCACTCTTTCCCTGTATCGGTACAATCATTCCCATCTTCGTCCTCATCCAATCTTCAGCTCTTCTTCAATTTTCCGCTTTTTCTTCACATCCGATTTTTGTAATACTCTTTTTTCCGGGTAGCTCTTTCGGGCTATTTCCTAAGGCTCATTTTTCCATAGTGCATGTCGTCTTTTATAAAGAAAGCAAAACGGTTTTCTCCAAGAGTCTTTTTAATACGATATGAAAATACTTTTCTTTCCCCATCGCTCGTGCCAAAACTGTCGCGAATTCCGGCCTGATTCCTCCTAAAATATCCGTAAACAGCTGGTCCCCGAAGAAAAGGCATTGTTCTTTTTCCAGATGAAAGAACCTTACAGCCGAAATGTAGGCTTTCGGACTTGGTTTTCCGGCATTTTCCTGATAATAATCCGCTCCTACACTCTTGGCAAAGCACTCCACCCTTTCTTTCCTGTTGTTGGAAAGAATCGCCGTCTTGAAACCGATTTCCTTCAGTTTAAAAACAATTCTTCCGTTTCTTTTCCTTGCCGGCTCATCAGGAAGAACCAAAGGTATTATCTATATCAAAGAAAGCGGCACGATAGCCTTTTTATAGAGCCTGCAAAATCGAGCGTATATACGGAAGATAGGGAATAGCAGGGAAACAAGCTCTTGCTTCCCGCTTTTTTCACTCTCCTTCTTTCTTCGCTTTCTTCTTTCTTCACTCCTTATCTTCTCCTTGGCGCGATTGGTCAGAAGTTTCCGATTTCTCCATAAAAGTATTGATATCCTGAAATTCTCTGTACACGGAGGCAAAACGCACATACAACCTGATCCAGATTTTTAAACGTTCCATCACCATTTCTCCTATTTCCTCCGTACTGACTTCCTTACTGTCGTGCTTAAATATATTGTTTTCAATCATCCACAAGCTCGAAATCTGCTGAGGGAAATCGGTCTTTATGCAGGAGCGCAGTATTCCTCCCTCCAGCTTGGCTCTGTCATAAGGCACACGGCTCTGATCTTTTTCACTACCATAAAGGGAAGCGTCTCCGTTTTTCAAAGGTAGTAAAGCGCTTACCGCAGATTTCGCACTGTCTCCGTCTTCTGATTGCGGTGTTCTCATCCGCAGGTCTGGAGTCGATTACGCGGGTATCTTCCGCATTACAAAACGGGCACTTCTATGATTCTCTTCCTCCCTTCCTCTTTCTGCTTTTTCCTCTACTTCTGCCTCTGCATAATCCGTATAGCATTTTTCTGGCTTCTTCAAAGCTCAGCTTTTCCTTTATCTTCCGGCTTTTCTTCCGGCTTTTCTTCCGGCTTTTTCTTCGGTTCTTCTCCGACTTCCTCGATTTCTGGATGTTCTTCCTCTTTCCTGCATTCTGTCTTCGTCTCATCAGGCTTTTCTGTTTCTGTCTTTTCTGTTTCTGTCTTTTCTGTTTCCACTTTCTCCGTTTCTGGCTTCTCGGTTTCCGCCTTCTCCGTTTCTGGCTTCTCTGTTTCCGCCTCTCTGTTCCGACATCCTGCATCATCGTGGAAAAAGCTTCCGCTATGGCTTCTTCTTCCTCTTCGCTCCGTAGTACCGCATAGTCGCGACCAACTTTTACCAGTCTCTTTTTCTTATCCAATATTTCCTGATAGAAACTTGCCTGTAGAAGAATATAGTACGGTGTTAAGAATAAAGAGAAAAAGAGCAGGCTCAAAACAGAGGAGGAAGGAATCCTCTAAAGATAAAACCCACATGCCGGAAATGACATGAACAGCCAGTCGAATCCCCAAAAAGTAGAGAACATGCCCGAAAAAGCGCATTCTTTCATGATGCATCAGAGCAGAGCTCATGAGTAAAGCATCCGTTAGACTCTGTGCCTTTCTCCAAAAGAAGGAAGGGGATGCAAAAGATTCAAAAAGCAAAAATAGCCCTATACAGAAGTCCGTGAAAACTTCCTGAAGGATGTCCACAAGCGGGTGAGAAGGACCAAAGCCGAGAAAAAGGATAAATCAGCCTCAAGATAGACTCACGGCACGGCTGCATAATACAGCCCGTAATCGATAAGTTCCTCTGCATCGGGTAATGCTTTTAAATTTAAGGCAAAGAATATAGCAAAGGGACTGACTTTCTCTCCTCTTACCATCTTTAGTGCCATATAGATAAAAGAAAAAGACCCCAGAAGTAAAAAGAAAATGAACGAAAAAAAGATAAAGGCTATCAGGATGCCGAAGATGCTGAGATTGATTCTGCTCCTCACCCCTGTTAAAACGAACATAATGGTCGTTGCAAAGAAAAGGGCCCAGAATAAAGGAAAAAGTATATTGCCAGAGCAATATAGGCTACAAAAAGAAGGAAAAAGGAAGCCAAGATAGTCGGCCAATTCCTCTTCCATTTTTCCAAGGCAAATCTTCTCAAGTCTTTACTGCTCATTCTTAATAACCCTTTCTTTTTTTCTTCCACTGCAGATAAGAAGAGCCGCGGAAAAGCAAATGGAAATTTCCGCTCCTTCACCGGAACGGATTCTCCCTCTTTTCCACAGCTCTTCAAACGGAATTATTCAATAGGTACTACTCCGCCTTCATACTTCTTATTGATAAAATCCTGAATCTCCTTTGAGTGTAAAACTTCTACCAAAGTCTTTTGCCCATTCCGCATCCTTTGTTCTTCTCGGATACGGCAATGATGTTGGCATAGGTCTGTGCCGCCTCGGACCTGGCATCCTCTGTTACCAAAAAATCACTGGCTTATATGTTTGCCTGAAGGGCAAAGTTTCCGTTCATGCAGGCAAAGTCTACGGAATCTAAAGAACGAGGAATCTGTGCCGCCTCTACTTCATAGATTTCCACATTGTGCGGATTCTCTACGATATCCTGCTTCGTTGCCGTAAGGCCTGCGCCGTCCTTTAACTTAATGATGCCGTTTGCTTCCAAAAGAAGTAGTGCTCTGACTTCTGTTTGTGGTATCGTTCGAACCGCAATCTTTGCCCCGTCCTGAATTGCCTTTAAATCCTTGGACTTTCCGGCATAAATTCCAAAGGCTCATAGTGAATCTTACCTACGGAAACAACATGGGTGTTGTTTTCCTTATTGAAATCCTCAAGGTAGGGAAGATGATGGAAGTAGTTCGCATCAATCTGTCCCTGATCTGTTGCCAGATTCGGCTGCACATAATCATTATAGGTCACGATTTCAATATCAATGCCCTTTTTCTTTAAAGCATCTTTGCAGCTTCCAAAATCTCCGCATGCGGACTTGGTGTTGCTCCAATCTTAATCTTTCACCGTTTCTCCTCAGCTTTCGCTGCTCTGCTGCCTTTTTCAGACTCCTGCGTCTTCTCACTCCCGCTTCGCTTTCCACCTTGGTCTCCGCCTTCGTTTCCGCCTTCTTTCCTCCGCATGCGGCAAGGGTTACAGCCGCTAAGCCAAGGAGCAGCGCTACTACTCTTTTTTTCATAATTTCTCCTTTGTTTCTCCAATTCCGCTTAGAAAATCTCCTCGTAAAAAGAAAACTCTAAAACCGTTATGCTGAATGCTTAACATCGGCGAGTTTCTATGCTAAAGAAGGTTTTTCCCTTCTGAATAGCCTACACTATTTTTCTTTTATCGCTGTACTTGGCGAGTCTCATCCAAAAATTCCCTGAATAATCTGCACAATGATAATCAGCACAAGAACGGCAATAATCAGCGATATCCGTCTTGTAGCGATAATAGCCATAGTTCAGAGCAATGGCACCGAGTCCGCCTCCTCCTACAAAGCTCCGCCATAGCGGAGTAGGAAAGAATCAGTTATGCAGATAGCTGCACCGATATAGAGACTCGGCTTCGCCTCCCGGAAGATACACCTGAGAATAATTTGCATCTTATTGGCTCCACAGAGCGAGCCGCTTCAATAACGCCGGCATCCACTTCCTTTAGGGAAGACTCTACCATTCTGGCAATATAGGGCGCCGCCGCAATAACTAGCTGGGGGAATGATGGCATTCGGCTCCAAAGTCGTTTTTCACCAAAAACTTCGTAAGCGGTAAAACCATAACGAGAGAATGAGGAAGGTATAGTACGGAAAATGTTCGTGATAAATCCCAGTACTCGTGAACAATCTTTAACGGATACAGCCCTCCGTCTTCCGTCACCACCAGAATGACACCGAGCGGAATCCCTATTAAATAGGAAATCAGAGTGGAAATGCTCACCATATAGAGTGTAGTATTGTTTTCCGTCTGAAACATGGGAAGTAATTCTTTAATACTCATCTATGCATGCACCTCCTCAAAGGAATTCCCGCTCCTTCATAAATTCCGTAACATGAAGGATATCCTCAATATTTTCCGAAGTTCACCACCATCTGCCCTACTGCCATGCCGTCTACCTCCTTGGTATTGGCGAAGAGGATATTTACCGGAGTATGCAGGCAAGGATAAGCTCCGAAAGAATCGGATCATGTGCATTTTTCCCGTCAAAAACGATACGAAACGTCTTCCGCTGCCGAAAAAGGCTTCTTTCTCTCCTCTCCAAGGATAAGTCGCTTTCCGATTTCCGTCTTGGGAGAACGGAAAAATCTCCTTCACCGGACCATCCTCCGCAATTTTACTGTGGTCTATAATCGCCACTTCGTCACAGATGGACTCGATTACACTCATTTGGTGTGTAATGATAATGATGGTAACTCCCATTTCCTTATTGATTTTTTTCAGAAGCTCGAGAATCTGCTCCGTGGTTTTCGGGTCCAGTGCCGAGGTTGCCTCATCACAGAGGAGCACTTTCGGGCTCGTAGCCAGCGCTCTTGCAATCGCGACTCTTTGCTTCTGTCCCCCGGAAAGCTGGGAAGGATAACTCTTTTCTCTTCCCTCCAGACCGACAAGCTTTAAAAGCTCCTTCGCCCTCTCCACTCGTTTCTTCTTTCGTGCTCCTCTTTGCATGATTCTTTCAAAAATGTTTCCTTTTTCCGCTATTTCCAAGGGGAAACAAACATTCTGAAGAAGATTTCTGTTCGAGAAGATTAAATTGCTGGAAAATCATGCCCATGTTCTGTCTCATGGCAAGAATTTCTTTTTCTTTCATGGTGCTAGCTTTTTCCCGCGAAAGAATATCTGACCGCTACTCGGTCTTTTCCAGATACCACTGCAACGAACCGAAAGTAGACTTTCCGGCTCCGGAAAGGCCGATGATTCCCTGAATATGTCCTTTTGATTTTCTAAATGAATGTCTTCCAGAGTCGTAAAAGTCTCCGGAAGCGGTCCGGAATACCTTTTCCCAAACCTTGTATTGCTATGATATTTTCTTCCATTTTGCTCCTTAAGACATAAATCAATCTAGCGACAAAGGCGAGAATCGGACTCCGCATAAATCTCCGCTGCAAGAAGAAGATCTTTGCTTTAATCCACTCATCCGCTCCGTGCATATGGGTATCCACTCCCGGAAGAATGGCGCCGAAAGCAACGCCGTTCTCCACATGGTGTACATAGGTACCGCCTCCGATAGCAAGGCACTCCCCCCTTTCTCCCGTCACCTTTTCATAGCAGGAAAGGAGAGCCTTGATAAAGTCGGAATCCTTGGAAACATAGTGAGGCGGAACCATTCTTCCGTCTCAAAAGAGAAAGCCCTTTTCTTCTACGGTTTTTCTCGCCATGTCTTCACAATTTTCCTTTGTTCCTGAGATAGGAATACGGCTGTCGTAGATAAAGTGCATTTCCTTTTCCCCTACCTCGAAGATATCCAAGGTACAGGTAAGCTCTCCGCTTTCCTCATCCTGCAACTTTCGTCCCGATTCCGGAACCGTCCGTGACACCATAAGGGAAAAGTCGAGACCGCTTCAAAAGCTTTTCTGTCTTCTTCTCCGAGGGAAGGAAGCTTCAGTGCAAAGGATAAAGCCGCAAGTCCGGCATTCTTTTCCGAGATGCGGCGTGGAGGCATGCGCACTCACGCCGATCACGGTCACGGTATTTCCGGATCTTTGAATCTGTACACTGCATTCCTTTTTCAACGGCAAGTTTTTGTCGCATTAAATTCTTCATCCGACAAGTTCTTAAATTCCATTACCGCCTTCTGGGGAACGGCATTTATCGCAACGCCGGCTTTCATGGAAAGGAGGGATCCTTCTCCCGTTCTCTTCTTTCGGAGAGTGCCGTGCATAGCCCCTTTTTCAATATTGATAATCGGGAATTCCGCATCCGGCGTGAAGCTCATCTCTCCTGCCTTCTCTCTCTTATAGTAATATTCGAGGTCGGCAGATCCGCTTTCCTCATTGGTTCCCATGATTAGGCGAACCCCTTTCTTCAGAGAATACCCGAGCTCTTTCACCGCGCGCATGGCGTAGAGCGCCGCAAGCACCGGACCCTTGTCATCACTGACTCCTCTTCCATAAAGGAGGCCGTCCTTTTCAAGGGGATCGAAAGGTCCCTGTCACCTCCCAGCCCTCTCCGGCAGGCACGACGTCGAGATGTCCGAGAATATCCAGGCTATGAGGCAGTTCCGGAGAAAAGTCGGCCGTTCCAACATAATTATCCCAATTTTTTGTAGAAAAACCGTAGCGGTCACAAATCTTTTAAACCTGCATCCGGAGCTTCTTCGGTCCCTTCTCCAAAAGGGCAGGTTCTCCTTCGCCTCTCCTCTTACGGAATGAATCCGAACCAGCGTGAATAAATCCTGTACAAATTCCTCTTCATGCTCGAGAAGCCACTCTTTAATCATCTTATCCATAGCTTTTCCTTTCTATTCGAAATGCTTCGCATGAACTCATTCCAAGCTTAGTTCTTGGAAAATTCCGTTAGTGTAAATCCTTATTCCGATCCAGCACCATACCGATAGACCAGGGATGGGCGAAAAAGAAGCAAAGGTCTATCCTTTAAGTCCTTTACCAATTTCATATCGAAGTTCCGGAAATTTTCGTTTACGCTAATCTCCGTATAATTTTCAATCCAACGAATATGCTCATAGGAAGCATATCCAGTCGAACCTCTACATTGTATTCATTTTTCAGTCTATAGGTCAAGACTCGAACTGAGGCTTCCGACTACGCCGACGATGATTTCCTCCATACCGGTATTGTATTCCTGGAAAATCCGAATGGCACCCTCCTCGGCAATCTGGGATACTCCTTTAAAATTGCTTTCTCTTCATGGTGTCAATCTGCCTTACTCTTGCAAAATGCTCAGGCGCAAAGGTCGGGATGCCTCGTAGGCGAATTTCTTTCCGGAAAGCTCCAGCGTATCTCCGATAGAGAAAAATTCCCGGATCAAAGATCCGATAATGTCTCCCGCATAGGCTTTTTCCACAATCTTTCTTTCATCTCGCATCATCTGGGTGGCTGGAAAGTTTCACCTTCCTTCCTCCCTGAACATGGTTTACTTCCATTCCGGCATCAAATTCGCCGAGCAGATACGCATGAAAGCTCACTCTGTCTCTGTGCTTCGGATCCATGTTGGCCTGAATCTTAAAGACAAAGGCGGAAAACTCTTCAACCGGATCGATGAGCCCCCTGATCAGACATTCTCGGGAGCGGGACTTCGTCATTTTCAGAAATGTCAGAAGGTTTCACGCCGAAGTTCGTAAGAGCTGAACCGAAGAAGACCGAGTCAGAAGTCCTGCATCCACCTTCTTTCTTCATCAAAGGCTTCCGCAGCGCCTTTCCAAGAGTTCCAAATCGTCCTGCAATTTATCAAAATATTCTTTTCCGATTATGCTTCCAAGCGTGAATCATCCCTGGAATAGACTTCCTTTTCCACTTCCTTCTTCCGCCGCCCGCAGCATGGAAAAGATCCACTTCTTCCTTTTTCTCATCATAAGACTCCTGAAATGGTGTCCACAGCCGATCGGCCAGTTAATCGGGCAGGTACGGACTCGAGCACCTCCTCAATCTCGTCCAAGAGCTCATACGGATCTCTTGCCTCTCGGTCAAACTTATTGATGAAAGTGAAGATGGGAATGTGGCGCATCACGCATACTTTAAAGAGCAATGGTCTGCGGCTCCACACCCTTTGCGCCGTCAATGACCATGACAGCACTGTCGGCCGCCATAAGCGTTCTGTAGGTATCTTCCGAGAAATCCTGATGTCCGGCGTGTCCAGGATATTGATACATCTTCCGTCATAATTAAACTGTAAAACGGAAGAGGTAACGGAAATCCTCTTTCCTTCTCGATTCCATCCAGTCGGAAACCGCGTGCTTTGCGGATCTTTCTCCCTTTTACGGTTCCTGCAAGATTGATTGCCCTCCATAGAGAAGAAATTTCTCCGTCAAGGTTGTCTTTCCGCACTCAGGGTGAGAAATAATCGCAGTTCTTCTCTTCTCTATTTCTTCTCTTAATCTTATGCCATGTTTCTCCTAAACGAGATATCACGCAGCTTTGCGCACGATACTCGTTATGAATCAAGTAAACGAGAAAAATGCGCAAAGCGAACTTTCCGTCTTTAAAAGGCTATGCCTTAGGACATAGCCTGCACTCACTCTTTTATTTTCTTCCGCAGGAAAATCCGGAATTTCAAACTCTTCCCTCTCATCATCTCGGTTTCGACTGCACGGATATCCAAGGTTTCCCCGTTTTTAACTGTGTCCCAAGCTGAGGCTCAGAGGAAAGCTCCGGGCCCTTTTCTCGAGAACCGGGCAACAGGTCTTTGATTATTTAAATAGCTTGTTCCGCCTGAAGCTCTGCGGCATAGCGGTGTTCTGCAGTCCGCTATGCAAAACTGCCAGCACCGTCTCTGGCAAGCTGCTTTTGTCTGCTGACTCATCTTCGGTGCTTCTTCCTTTGCGGCTTTCTCTTTAATTCCCGTAGCACAACCGTAATGGAACTTCATCCTGCGCATCTTCGTATACATTGCGCCAAAAGATAATGTTGGCATTTTCCCCGACCAATCTTCCACATAAGATGCGTGTCATCTGCCTCAACAAGACTGATATCTCCGGAAATATTGATGATGACATCGGTCGCGCCTTCGATGATGCTTTCCAGAAGGGGAGAAGTGCGGTCTTACCACCGCTTCAGTGCCTTTGTCATCTCCCTTTGCTCTTCTATTCCCACATGGGCAACACTTTGTCCTTCATTACGGCGAAACATCCGCAAAGTCATAGACTAAGACCCGGAACATTAATCAAATCCGTGATCTCTGAACAGACTGCAGAACCTCATCCGCCTTCTTTCAGCGCATCCGGAAGAGAAGTCTTCTTCTCGACAATATCGAGGAGTCTGTCATTCGGAATACCAATCAGGGGTATCTGCACGCGCCTTTAACGCTTCTATTCCCATCATGGCATTTCTTCATTCTCTGTCTTGCTTCAAAACGGGAGGGCTTCGGACAACCCCCACCGTGAGAATCCCCATATCTTTCGCAATTTTGATAATCGGTGCCGCACCGGTTCCGGTACCTCCACCCATTCCGCAGGTGACGAAGACCATATCCGCGCCCTGCGGTGCGGCGGTAATCTCCTCCGCACTTTCCTCGGCAGCCTTGGTGCCGATTTCAGATTTTCTCTCCGCATCCGAGACGCTTCGTCAGTTTTTCTCCAATGGCATGAGTAGCGGCCTTACTGGACTGTGCCTGCTTATCTGTATTTACCCCGATGAATTCAACGCCGGCAATGCTTCGTCCACCATTCGGTTTACTGCATTGACTGCTCGCCACCACACCTACAACGATTATCTTTGCCGCCGCTTCGGCTCTGGAAGTTGGATCTCTATCATGTCTTCCTCCTTAAAATCTATCTTCTGTCCTGTAAAAGGAATATTTCTCAATGCATACTAACTATATCATTACGAAGAATTTTATAGTATTTGTAAAGGGGAAAGAAATTGATTTTTCCTCACGGAAGACATAGGCCTCCTTCTCTTTTCGCCCTCGGTACTTCGTTAAAATCCAGGTTGCTTTCTTTCTGAAAGCGCGGGAAGGATATCTTTTAAGCTGGAAAGCTGCTCATATCCTCGTTGTTTCAAGAGCACCTTGATATCTCCCATACAGAGGTCGCATTGGACATGCGCATCGTAATCAATGTGATCGCATTCCACATTCTCGGCTTTCAGCGAGGCGCTTAAAATTCAGTGATATCCCGAAAACCGCTTTGTCTTTCCACCGGAAGATGTCTTGTAGAGACCATGTGAGAACTTCAGTCCGCATGTTTCGGAATTCCCGGAAGCTTCTTCTTTGTAGTTCGACCACGATACCGTCTCCGTCAAAATAAGATTCCTGACATATCACTCTACATAGCCGACTATGTTTTCGTACACAATGATATCCAGGGAGAAGGATTTTTCAATGCAGTCATAGCGATCCACGAAGGAAGTGTTTTACGCGTGTTTCCATTTATCTTTCACAAAAGCATGGCGCTGTTATAATCCAAATCTTCAGAAAATATCAGTTTCTCGAGCTCCTTATTACTGTACTGCCGATTTCCCAAAAATGTACTTTTGTTTTACTCTGGTACTGATGAGTAAAAGCATTAATACAGGAAGAGCAAAAAGCCGAAAATAGGGATATCCTTTCTTTTGCTTCTTCTCATGCCCTATTCCTCATTTCTGACGTATCCAGGTGGTCTGCCAGGATACATTAAGACAAATCGATTTCAGCCAGAAGAATAAGAGATATTCCTGCCGTAGGATAAAGGAGGTGATTCCGTATTCGGAATGGAATTCGTTATACCGCAATATTCAGTATCGCCTGTAAGGAAATGTGGGCTATTACCCCGACGACGAGAATGACTTGAACAAGTCTTTGGCATTTTTAGCAATTTCATAAAGTCGGAAAAGAATCAGGGACCAGACCAGCATGAGTCCCACCGCGCCGACGAGTCCAAGCTCTTCACAGATAATCGTGAAAATCATGTCGTTCTGCGCCTCGGGCATGGAAATTTTTGTATGCTTTTCTCCCCAAACCTTTTCGAAAATTCGCCGAAGCAATCGCATAAAGCCCCTGTCTTGTTTGATAGGTAACGTCCGGATAATCAGACTGATTCTTCCACGCCAGGATTCTCGTAATTTGATAGCGTGCAAACAATCGGACATTTTTCAAAAGCGCTAACGGATAGGCACTGAGATAGGCAAGAACCGTAAGACTAAGCAAAAGAAAGAATGGCGATAGGATGCGTTGCTACACAAAAGCATAAAGACGGTCAAATCCGAGAATAATGATTGCCGTGGAAAGATTTTGTAATCATAATGCCTATTGCCGGAGGCAGAGATCCTCGACTTGCTTCTCAGATGATACGATACCTAAGGAAGTGAAGATGGTAGCGAGCAGTACTAATCACCAGGCTTCATAAAGCCTCGGCGGCTGGAACTGTACTCCCATGATTCTAGCGAGCTTGATCCGTGAAACCCTCCCGAAAAAGAAACTGGCAATCACGACGACAGAGATGCGGGTAGATGATTCCATTCAATTTCGCAAGCCAGATAGTCAAAAATCGGGAAAGAAAGAGCATTGCCAGAAAATCCCATAAGACCAAACGCCCTGTTTTCCTAAGATAGTACATGCCCCGAGGTCGCTTTTACCGCCATATATCCGGATGCCGAGTAAAGCATAAGTAATCCGAAAAGAGTAATGGAAAAGACCATTACCACTAAAGAAAATCATAAAAATGCTTTACTTCTTCTTTTTGCCACTACTCCTTCCTCTCTCAATTCTTTCGTCACTGCATCGTCTTTGGACTCTTTTCACAGCTCTTTCTTCCGCTACAGCTCCTACAGATTTTTACCAGTCTTTGAAAATGCCTTCTGCTTCTTCATAGTCATGAACATCCCCCCATGATGCACAGGCGGGACTGCACATAGTCTCCGGGATGGCGCCAAAGTTGCACAATCCTTTCACCGCTTCATCCATGTCTTCCGCAAACATCAAATTGTGGAAACCGTGTTTTTGCGCATGCGGCAATCTGATTTCTGGTTTCCCCTATCAAAACAAGATACTTTTACTCTCTCCCTAAATTCCTTTGCCACGCGTCAAAATCCACGTGCTTATCATACCCTCCTCAATCAAGTACAGGTCGGCTAGCGCGTGAGCTTGGATTGCCGCATCACGGTGGTTCCCAGAGTCGATTATAATAGCGAACGCCGATCTTTTCTCTTACAAATTCAATCCGGTGCTCCACGGGTTTTGAATTTCTTGCAGACCTTTATGATTTTATCATGGGACACCATTGCAAGGCAACCGCCATCGACACATCACATTTTTCATAATTATGCTCTCAAAAGCTGTATATCCTCAGTTTTTAAAGAGTTTTCTTCCTTTCCTTGGTTTTTATAAATAAACTCCTTCTCTAAGAATAAATCCTTCCTGGGCTCTTCCTCCGAGAAAACCAGATGACTTTGGGCTTCAGATTTCTCCCGAACTACGAAGCTCCGTATCCATATAGTTCAGCACTATACCATCCTCTTCCGTCTGGTTCATGGGCAATAGATTCTTTATCATATATAGTTTTTCATGGTTTATGGCGATCAGATGGTCGGGTGTAATGTTGGTAATGGCCGCCACATCAGGACGAAAATCACGATGGATTCCAGCTGAAAAGAGCTCACTTCACAAAACCGTGGCGGGTTGTCACCTCGGTCCAGCGCTTCCGCGGTAAAGCAGTTCCGATATTTCCGACAACATACGTATCCGTATACTTACTCTTTCAAAAATTTCTCGATAAGGCTGACTGTTGTTGTTTTTGCCGTTTGTTCCGGTCACTGACAGAGCTTCCTCTGCAGGACTGGTAAAGTCAGCTCGATTTCTCCGATAACCGGGATTTTGGCAGAATTTAACAAAAGAACATAGGGCTCATCATCACAATACGGACTGATTACCGTCATTTCTATGAGTCTCCAAAAGCTTGCATCACTCTCTATTTTGTTGCTCTTTCTTCTTCTTCAACTAAACGGTTTTGCCTCATCCAATTTGGGATTAGCGTCGAAAACCACCTCTCCCCCATGGCTGAAATCTGCTTTTGCCGATGCTATTCCACTTCTGCCTGTCCTTAATACCAAAACTTTCTGCTCATTCATTTTCTTCCCTCTGTCCTTTTCGTCCTTTTGTCTATTCTCTTTGTCTTATCTTTTTTCTTTTTGTGCTTTTTGTTGCTTTTTATGCTTTTATCCTTTTGTTGCTTTTTGTAGCCTAAGTCGCTCCAAACCATCGCCACAAAAAGCAGGCCAAAATCGTAATAATACTGAAAATCGTTACCACCCCTCGCCTGACCAGCCCAAGGAGTTCAAAGTGATGATGGATAGGAGCCATTTTGAAAATGCGCTTTCGTGTGTCATCTTTAAAAGTAGCCCACCTGTGTAAATGACGGAAGCACTTCCATAAAATACACAAAGGCAAAAACGGAATGTAAAGTGCCGTTTCCGTCTGAATCGCCATTGCCACCACAAAGCCTCCTAAACAGAGACCCCGTGTTCCCGCAAAACCTAGCGGGAGGTTCGCATTAAAGCAGAGGAAGCCGAGGCTCTCCCAGCACTGCACCGGGAGAACCCGGTACAGCATCTCGATTAAGACTCTATCCACCATAAAAGGAAGGTAATACAGTACCGCCGTTACACTGCTTGTAAGTCCGTCAACCCGTCGGTAAATTGGCTCCCTATCCGTTGCCGTAATGATAAACAGAGGAAATCAGGAGAAGAGCAGTCTCGAAAGAAATACTCAGTATCCTTAAGAAGGAATTAAAATGCGCTCGTATGTCCTCCAAAAAATATAAAGTGGCGATACTACAAAGAGAAATCAAGACTTGTGCCGCCATTTTGCTTCGGATTCGCAGCCTGACTGATGCTTCACTACCTTTAAATAATCATCGATAAAACCTACAATTCGAAACCAAGGCGTAAAGTAGGCGGGAAGCATGCCTCCAGATCTTTCTAAAAAGGAAGGATTGCAACACTTGGCAATCAGAAAACAAAATTCCTCCATCGTAGGGGTTTCCTGCTTCTTCAAATGGGCCTTGGGTCCGTCATCCCGTACTTTCCTGCCCGAATTTCAGCCTATGTAAAATTTCTATTCCTCTTGGGGAGATCGTAACATGAGACTGAAACATCCCTCAGTGAATGGTATTACTCCATATCTCCCCTAATTTTCATTTTTCGCAGTACGTGCTCTGCAGCTCTCTGGAACCGCTTCATCGAATCTATTTTCGTCGCTTTCCGATGAAGAGCCGTTTTCTCTTTGACCTGCCTTCTTCCCTTTTCCCTTACTGTCATTTTCTTCCATAAGCCCCTTTATTAGGAGAGCCTCGGATCCGTTTCCCCTGCGGCGGATATTCAGAAATTACCATGAATCAGTATAATCTTTTGTTCAATTTTAATAGCGAAAGATGCACTGGCCTGTTCCTCTCCATCCAAATTGCATTGTATCACAATAACATAAACTAAAAATCTCCGGATCCTCTGCAAGGCGAAACCATGAAGGAACAAGGTAGTTTTCTCGGACCTCGAGAGCTTTTGTGCCGTTCCGTTTTTCCTCCCACTGATAGGCCTTCCTGTCTTTGCAGTCTTCCGGTTCCTTTTTCCACTCTGGTACAATGTTTGCCTTAGAAAATCGCTGGTTGTCTCGGAATTTGTTACTCTAAGAAGTTCCGGTTCCACATTTTCTGACGGCCGTTCCGTTGGAATTCAAAAATCTGTTTTACCACACATGCGGTCATGTAGGAACCTCCATTGACAATACTGGAAAACGCTGCCGCCATCTGAATCATCGTGACATTGTGGTTTTGTCCGAACTGAGTTTGTTGCCAGTGAGGTTTTTCCCAAAGCTTTCCCTTTATATAAAAGAGAAGTATCCGCCTCTCGAGTAAGTCAACGCCCGTTTTCCCCGAACCCGAAGATATGCTGGTATTTTGACAAAATTTTCTGCTTCCTGAAAAGCCACTATTCATAAGATAGACATTGCAGGATGCATCAGTGCCTGCTCGGCATCGAGTGTCCCGTGCCCGTCTCTTTATGACAACGGATATTGCAAGTTTTTACCCGTCACCCAAAGTAATGATAACCGTCACGGCGAAAAGTGGTCTCGGGGCAATGGCGGCTTCTTCCAGCACTGGCTATAGTAAAGTGCTTTGCCGTGGAACCAGGTGTAACTGTCGGAAACCGCTACATTTTCTTCAGACTGATTCCAAACAACCTGTGCCGAAGGAAAGGATTTCGGAATCATCTGTAAACGGAACCGATTGCGTCTTCACTGATAGGCTGATTGTGTTCTCTTTTGTATGTGCTTACCGCCTCTCCGAGTTCTCGCAGTAAGCTGTCCGGGTACACCGTCTTATCCAATTCTCTCGGATGATTTAAATCAAAACAGTTCGTGCTTGCCGTATCGAGGATTTCCGCTGGATTCATCCACGATAGCCGCAGCCATTTGGAGCCTACATCCTCCGTCTGCCACTCCTGAAGATACTTTTCCCGCCGTTCTTTGAATGTTTGGAAAATTCAAAGTGGTAACTATACTGTTTCCGTCCGTTGCTTCTCGAATAACGGACTGTAATTCGTATCGGAATCCAGATAGCCGTATTCTCTTCCGTTTGTCCCAAGCTAGTTCTTCGTTATAATATTGTTCCACGCCCTCCGTTCCTGGTCATCGAAGCAAAACCTCAGACATTACAAAGCAAGATCTTTATAGGATAATTTCTTCTATACCATGTCATCGAAACTGCAATCCTTTTATTTCGCATTGTTTCCATTTTCACGATATTCATTATTTTCATCAATATACTTTTTGAAAAAGCCTCTTTTTCCTCGTAAGTTGATTCCTTGAATTTGAAATAGAGCACTTTTCCTTATTTGTCAGAGTCCCTTATTTTTATTTATGCTCCCAAGCTCTCTCTTTCTATCTTAAAATAGTCTCTTAGGGCATCCATGCATGCTTTAGAATATCGGTCATCACTTCTGGAGGTAGTGCTCTCGGATCAACAATGAGGTTGTAGACCTTTTGACTCTTCGGCAAGGACTGTCCCGATCCCTATCCAGATCTCCCTTTTTGCCCTGAATAATACGAGACCGTATCGGTTGCCTCTGTCCCAAAGAAACGATGCGGCTGTACTTTCCCTTCTGAACCAGTCGAAAAATAACAGCGCTTAAAATGGCAAATAGCAGGATTACAAATCCTACCATCAGCTTTTCTTGCATATACACAGGCAGAATCTTAGTCTGCGTCTCTTTTTCTTCTGTTCTCTTCAAGACTTTGGGATGTTTTTCATATTGCCCACTACACTTTCCGACTTTTTGTACTCTATCACTGATTATCACCGGATAAACCATTCCCAGTTCCTCCATAGCTATCATGTGAATTTTTCCGGATCCAGAGCGGAGATTAATGGCATTTGCAGTGCATCGTCTGTTTTGAAATTTTCAATTTTTTCTTTTTGTTCAATACGATGCATTCTGGTATTGACTTCCGTCTGCAGTTGATGTAATGAAAAACAGTCCTCCGTAATCAACATAAAATAAGGCTACTGAAAATGCCAAAGCAAAATTGGCAACGCCTTCCCCTGCAATCTTTCCTGTTGGATGATGTCCCATCTCTCTTCCTGAAATTTGGCCTCATGTTTCCTGGAAATAGTGCATTTTTAAAACCTTCGCATTCTTTTGTCCCCTTCTTGGGAACGGCTGTCTTCCTGACCTCCCGTTTTCTTCGCGGAAATCTCCTCTCAGTCTCTCACCGAACCCAGTATATGCCTTTTTCTTTTCGCCAGCCTTCTTGCCACTTTCCCTCTTGTCCTTCTTTAATCGCATTTCCTCTATCCAAAATGCTGACAGCATCCTTTCTCTCACATTTCACTGCTATACTCAGTCTTTTACTCTACTGTCCTCGTTCAAAAGATTCCTAGCTTTGCACTCCTTGCCCTCGGATTTTCTTCCATTTTGCAAATCACTCGGAATAATGGCTTTTTGCTGATTACTCTTCTCAAAAGCTCTTCGCAGTGTATATCGGAAAAACTTTCGGACAAATACACGGATCTTCCGCAGTCCGAAAAGCCTTCTTAACTATACGATCCTCCGAGAGAATGAAAGCTGATGATACAGTCTCCCTCCGGCTTCAACGCCTTAATCATGCCTCTGGACTCTTCAAAACCTCAAGCTCCCGATTCAGTGCAATCCGTACGGCTGAAGGTCTTCTTCATGGGATGGCCTCCTGCACTCTCATTTTCATCAGGTATGGCATGACTGATGATTTCCGAAAGCTCAGAAGGTCAGTCTCGATCGGCTTTTTCTCTTGCTTACAATGTGTGGCAATGTTCATGCGAACTTATCTTCTCCGTAATCCGTATGATATGGTAAAAGTTCCTACTCGCTGTAGTTGTTGATAAAGATCCTTTTGCGGTAAAGCGTCCTTCTGTCCATCCGCATGTCGACGGTGCGTCAAGCGATAAGAAAATCCTCTGTCGGCCTCATCGAACGATAGGGAGAAACCCTAAGTCCAAAGAATCCCATCCACCTTGGGAATAGAAAGGGTGGAAAGGATCATCTGAAAATGTTCGTAATTGTGTCACGCACTATTGTGACCTTGTGCATGCCTCGAGTCTCTTCGTTGCCGCTTTTTATCGCATCTTCATCCTGATCTATCGATTAGCCTTCCTCTTTACCTAAGTCTTTCCAAAATATGAAAGAATGTCCACCGCCTCCCAGCGTACTGTCCACATGAGATTCCGTCCTCTTTGATGGACAACCTTCCATGATTCCGTTAAGCAAAATGCTTTTGTGCTGAAAATTCCATTAGATTCCAAAACCTTCCATATCCGTTGCAAGCTGTTCGTAGTCGAGATCATTGTTGTCGTTCTAAGCTCTCGGACCAAATTCAGCATGGTCACCACTAAGGAGAACCACATCTTTTCTAAAGACGCCTTCTCTGAGTGTCTGCGGAATCAAAAATTCTCCCTGCTTATCACACTCACGGTGAAATAGCACTTCCCTAAAGAAATCGTTTCAAGGTTCCGCCTGCTTACTGGTCAGTGAGCCAGAGCCTGCAGTTTTTCTCAGCTCCTTCCATTCCGGAATAGCATGAGAAAGACAACCGTCGAGGGAACAGGGAGTGGAAATTCATTATAACCATCCTCACGGATTTGGCAGGAATCATCATCCTTTTGGTATCTAAATTGTGATGATGCTCTCCTCGCAAACATAATTTTCCACTTTCTCCCACGCTTTCCCACTTCAACATTATAATGCATGATTTTACAGGAAGAGTCAAGACAAGATACTAGAATTTGCAGTGACAGCGGCTATTTTTCACGTCTTCGCCTATAGAAAATCTATAACAGTGGCAATTTGAGAGAGACATGAGTACATAAAACGAGCCTTATCTCTCAACTCGTTTTCACCGGATTAAATTTCCTTTATTCCGACTTTTATATGAAAATCTTGTTCCCCATTTACTTTCAGGAACTTTTGTTTACCGCTTCGTTTTATCGAAGAGATGATTATCTTCTATACGATTAAAAAGCGGAACAAAACGACATCGCCGTCTCTGCATCACGTACTCTTTTCCTTCCATACGGACAAAGGCCCTTTTCTCTTAGCGGAGAGGACCCGTTGTCCAGAAGGTCTTTTTATGAGAGTTTACTCACTTCCGCCTTGATGAAGCCTCGCTCAAGTCGGTATGAATCTTTCCGGCAGACCTGCGGCACATTCCGTTCCTTTCTTAATCGTCCATGCTCTGCTTTCTTCTCTCCGGCGGTAAGATAAGACATAGGTCAGATAAGGAATAGAAGGCGCATGAAATCTATCGAGTCCCGACTCAGAAAGTCCAGAGACTCCGATACTCACCTTCATCTGAAAGCTCGGAAATCTCCTGCTCAATCTGCGCAGATAACAAAGCTTTCGAATGATTCTTCTTCGCGTACTCTCTCACCTTCTGGACATAGGGGTTCGATGCGCCGTCGTCCGAAAGGCTCTTCCTACATTGCAGGCATAAATCACGGGCTTACGGGTAAGCAGTCCCAGCTGTCAGGAACGCGGCATCTTCCTCTTCGGCTAAAGTTGATGCGCGAGCTTCCCTCTGCCCAGATGCCGCTGGAGCTTTTCCAGGCAGCGCTCCTTCTTCGCATCCTTATCGTTATTCGCGAGTTTCTTCGTCTTTGCCATCCTCCGGTCTAAGACTTCAGATCGGAAAAATGAGTTCCAGCTCAATGGTTTCAATATCTCGAATCGGATCTACAGAGCCGTCTACATGAATGACATTATCATCACAAACGAACGCACGTGCACGATAGCGTCCGTTTCCCGAATATTTCGAGGAACTGATTCCCGAGGCCTTCTCCCTGAAGCGCGCTTTACCAGCGCAATATCTCACGAACTCTCTATTACCGCTGGGTAATCTTCTCGGAATGATAGAGGTCGGAAAGAAGTGCAAGCGTTCATCCGGAACCCTACAACACCCACATTCGGATCTATCGTACAGAAGGATAATTCGCAGACTCCGCCCCGCCTTCGTTATCGCATTAAAAAGTGGACTTTCCCACATTCGAGTAAAACCGACAATTCCCCAGTTTCATGTTTCTTATACTCTTATTTTCTATTGTGCATTTTCGGATTCTATCGATCAGGAAACTATATGTCATATTAGATCCGAGGTATTATAACATTCTAAAAACGCCTCAATAGAACTCCATTCTTACTTATAGCCTTACTTATAGCATAAAATGAAGCTGTTGCATTAGACGAACTGATTTTTACTAATCAATGTACTTGCAAATCGACTCCTTGATTTTTCTTTTCTGAAATTGTTCTATCTCTTGCATAAAACAATCCGATCTATCCAGGATGACGCTTACCTTCTCCATGCTTATTTAGTTTTCTGCTCATGCAAACCACATGGAGTTCTAATTTTATGGTCATCTTCAGACAATGAAACGGACGATTCTTCGTTTTTATTTGTTCTATGTCTTCAAGTTTAAATTTGAAAATGTAATACACTCTGTCCTCTACTTCCATAAAGTATAGTATTGAATCAACTTCATTTTATATTTCTAATTTTCACTCATTTGGCTGAAGAGATAATAACCTATAAAACCATACAAGGAGCGGGCGACAATCAGCACAATGGCTATAATCAGTTTATCTGAAAAATTAGTATGATAACGCATAAGATACTCAGTATCACATAACAATAAAAGATAATACTCATGGATAAGCAGCTATCCGATTAGAGTTAGACTTGTGAGGATAGGTCAAGACAATTTTGTTCCTCTTGTAAAATATCTAATTTCATATCTCCCCTGTCTTTCTCATCCTTTCCTTTTTGAAAATGTGTCATACTCTTTTGTTTAATGTGCTCGTCAACTACAAATTACATTAGAGGTCGAACTTCTTGACTCTACAAATAGCTATGTGGATTACAGGTATGCATTATATTACATAATCATTATTCTTAATTTTCTTGCGTTTCCCTATCACTTCTTCCCATTTATGCCTGCACGTAATGTTCGTTTTACGGTAGTATCTACATCCATGGTTGAACGCATATCAGCACCTACCAAAGAAGATACTACTAGCCCACCCTTTAACACAAAATTATCTTATATTGTGATAAAGAAACTCTCTCGGAAGTCTTTTCCATCAGATATATTCTTAGCATTATCCGGGATTTGTCACCACTTCCCTCGCTTTTATATCTTTTGCCTACAGCTGTAGCACTTTTCATCATGAGTGATACCTCTGTCATATTGTCACCTTATCCGAAATTCCACGAGTGCGAGCATTCCATGAGCTTATGGATATTTTGTCCAATACCTGAAAAATAAGACCTTAAAGCCATCTGAATACTTTGATATCCATTCTATTTTATTCTTGATAATATCAACATGATACAGCGCTCTCATCATAGATTCGTACTGTATTACCGGTAAAGGTCTGCTCCTCTGTTAAGCCAAGTTCTAACCATTCCGTCTCACCGTATGAACTATGATACCCTTGTCTTTTAGATGTTTGCGTTATAGCCTCGTTCTACAGTAATTACCGGTGAAAAGGCTCTTATCGGAAAGATTATGAATATATAAAGCTGTCATGAGATAATTTTTCTATTTCTGCTGAATCAAATACAGATCTATCTTCCCATGCATCAGGCGAGATATAAATGCAGGAGCTACCTTTTCCATTTCCTTCTTACGGACATAATCCAAAAACTGCAGATTTTGATACTCCCTTCATTTTGAGGCCATCAATTAATCGAATATATCCATTCTGTTCTTCAAGTAATTGATCAAAGATATTTACTTCGTTCATATGAGCACCCCCGTTCGTTATAATTTTAAAATTTAGTAGTGAAGAAGCAATTACTTTCTCGCTACAATAACCAATTTATATAGCGAGAAGGTGAAATATCTCTTCTTTATCTCTGTGTTCTCTTTATCCTCTGTGTTCTCTTTATCCCTCAATATCAGCCGACAATAGCGCTTTCTGGGTGCCTGCTTCACGATGCTGTGTCCGAAATAGAGCTCATCATCACAGGGCGGTAAAGGAACCCCTGCTGTCACCCATATCAAACTTAGAGCTGATTCTTTTTCAGCAGCTGTCTTCGGTATTTTCAGAAGCCTATTCTATTTAAAATTATCTTTTTCAGCCCATAAGACAATGTCTCTAACTCGGGAATTGATGGCTTCAAACTGAATATCTAATCTATTCTGCACAAATTCATCTTTTATTTTACACATACGCGCATCCATGATAAGTCGTACTAGTGTCACTAATATTCCACCAATATCCAGTAAATTATATCGTTGAAAACTACAAAAACATAATATTACTTGTGCTTGCTATTGAATTTGAGAATACAAGGATTGACACGAGTTCTTATCTCTTAAAATTGTTCTTCGCCTTTTTTCTTCATCTAAAATACAAACGATGAACAATACTAATAATTGTATTTACTAAACATGAAAGCATCTTCCATCTCCGTGCCCAACTACATCAATGCACAACATAACGCCAGTATTTTGCTAGATTCTGGAGATAGTACTTATTCCTGCAACGAACCTCTCTTAGTATAAAATCTGATTTTAAATGTAAAATTCTCTTATAATTGCTGATGCTAATACAATTTTTGCCACTATTCCTTCTTCCACACCCGTTCCATGACCTTCGTGAAAAATTATACCTTATTGGCTAAAGAATAAATCTATTTGTATTATTGAGTGTCAATAGGGTGCTGAAATAAAATCTCTTCTTGTTACCGTAGAGGTCATGATATTAGCTGTTCGATAATCCACTTAACATTGGATCATGCCCCAGTGTCATCTCCCATGATTTCCACCCTTTGAAAAATCCTTGAATAGTGCCATTATCTCCATATTGCATGGACATCATAAGGAACTCGATTCATGAGAATTTTCTCTGTTTCACATAATACCATCCTGCTTCAGCATTATTCTTTCCTTCCTTCATCATGTATGGTAGCAGTATTACGCATATCCTTTAACAAGCCAAAAATCAAACATGTATGACGAGCACACGTGTAAACCGCAACCACGCAGGAACACTAAATCTCTTTTTCTAAACCAGTTTTTCTTCAAATTCTCATCTATTTCTTCGAGTCTTGTACTCGTCCTCAAATTCTGCTTCATTTAGCAAGTCTTCAAAATTAATATCATCAACTATATTGTTCTTCTGGCCTTATCCAACCGACCATCCCAAATTCTTCTCAGTTCCCTTTTTAGAAACAAAGGTCTCTTTTCTATTGATTCTTGTTGAGATAGTTATCCCAAGTTGTTTCTCTACTCTAGAAGAGATCGTCTTTCATTTGAATCTTATCTCCCATCTTCTTTCTCTCAATCTTTTCTACTTAGGGACAATAACTCACTTTTTATGCTGGTTCAATTTAGCTACTAAGCCATTCTTTTTCTTCGTCTCCCAATTATATCATTCTACACTCCGAGATTAAAGTAGCTCCTCATCTCTTCCAGTTGCAGCAAGTAAGCTGATAATGTATCTATATCTCCATTCTGCTCTAATATTGTTCACCTTTATTTTTAGTTTCAATCAAGCTCTCTTTAAGTTCACAGATTGTATTTTGTTCTGTTTTTCCAGCAATTTTTGCTTAATTGTTTCTTTCTTCTCCTCCATTTCTTTTGCAATTCGGTTTCCAATAAACATTCCTGCTGCGATACCTACTACCGCTCAACAATAGTGCCCGCCACAGGCCTACAACACTTCCTGCAGTGGCACCAGTCGCCGCTCCAGCAGCATGTACTGAGAAGTAGCACCAAGCGTGGTTAAACCACTCTGCACTATCCCTGTACCTGCCACCACCAGTGTCCCTACTAGGTTCCTGCAGCAATACTGGCACCAGAAGCAATTAGAATCATGTCATCGAGACTTTTTGAGTGCTATATTTGATTCATTGGTAGATCTTTTTCACCGTCAAATATCGTCAAATGTTATGTTTAATGATCTCGTCTTATCTTTTAATACCATGTTCAATTTCATCCAAGTAACGCAAACATATCTTCATACGTGATTTTTCCGCAACCCTATGCATCCTAAAGAACAATTACCAGCCTGAAAACAAAACAACCATCAAATCAAAAATCACTTATCTTATAATGAGAACCGCATTGAATAATCTTTTACCTGTCATTCTCAATCTTATAGACTACCTTCGTTTTCTTTCATCTATATGACGACTCCAATATCCGATAAATCTCGGTAAGCGGTTCCGATGACCTATGCCTGTATACTGTTTCGTCTATGTCTTTAGAGCTATGTCTGTCTAAGTGTTTCTTATCCTGCTCTGTCAATATTCAAATTCTTCCACGCATCATCAGTCCAACATTTAATCATCAGGATTTACCTCATGGGCGGTACCCACCTGTCTTCTCCATCTGAGCATATTTCTTCTTGGGCGATCCATATTTTCTTCACTAAAAAGGATCTGCAGTAACTTCAAAAAAGTCATCCTCTGCTCTCTGGTAACTTTTGTTGCAAACATAGTATATGCAGCAGTTACAGATAGTCCCATATCCTTACATGTTTTTTCCATTTTCTGCTTTTTAACGTTTCATCCATTCGAGATTAACCATTGCTCGTGCAGCTACACCTCCTCATTTTAAAAACAAGTGCTATCGGATATGCTTCATTTTCAATCATTTTCTATTATGTGATTTACAAAATTCTAGTCAACTTATTGTATTCCAAGTAGCTGATGCTATTTCGTTAAATTCTCTTATCCCTCAATATCGGCCGACAATGTGCCTTTTCTGGAACTGCCGCTTAACTGCGATGCTGTGCCCGAAGAAAAGCTCTCTCATCATCAAGTGGCAGTAAAGAACCTCCCGCTGTCACCCAAAGCAAACTTGAAGCAATTCTTTTGCTAAGCTGTCTTCCGCACTTTAAAAGCAGCCTCTTCTTGCAGATTCTGCCCACTCACGGGCAAGTTTCGTATGTTTCTTTGGCAAAAACACACATATCCGCATCCATTTTTCCTGTTCCCAAAACCATTGTTTTCAGAAGCTTACTTTTGTTATTCCGCTCTTATTATCCTTTGTACATATGAAATATGGATCTTGCCACGAAGCCAAAGACTTTCTTCCCTCAAAGCTTTTAAAGCCTACTCTGCCAGCTCAATACATCATCCTGCAAAACCACGGGTTTCTATAATCTATAAGTATTTCTTCAGCTCCCGGACAGCTATTTTTATCAGAACTTACCACTAAAAATAGTTCTTTGCGACGCAAAACTCCCTCAGAGAGCTTTCCTCTGGCAGCTTTTTTCACGCACCCTATAGTTTGTAAATGCTCCTCTTTAAACTGAAAATGGAGGTTTCCTCTTTGTCTATAACCGGAAATTCGATCCGCCCTTCTTCTTTGCGAAGCTCTCCGTTTCACATCCACATAAGCTAAATAGCATCCCATTCCCAAAACTCATTTCGGAACTTCCTCCGCCCGCTTCGTGCCTTTAGAACAATGATTTTCTCTTTTCAGCATCTTCCCATTCTATGCGTCATTTGTTTCTACGCCCTGTACTCCAGTAGATTCGTGGCGCTGTCCCTCTTCTCAAAATCCCGGTCAATATCCTCTTTTCCAGCACCGTCAAAAATGTCACGTAATATCCGAAATATTACAACTCCTTAGCTACTGCTTCACCGCCCCATTAATCTATAACTAGAGCTGTTTCCCACCTCATCGCGTTGTAATTTGCCGCTCTATCTTTGTTTGATTCCCATACTTCCGCCTCATCGTCAAAATACGGTAGATACAAAAGGAAGGCCTCCACGTTTCGCTATCCGCTGTATCATCCCATTCACCATTTCTGCAAAATCACGCTTTTGCGATTGCTCAGATTATAACTCACCGATCGATATGCGCACCAGTAACGGACCGATATAATGGAACGATCATTTGCGCTTTTCTTCTTGAACTCCATCAGGATACTCTTCTGTGCATTTCTTCACATAATGCTTATTGATATTCATCAATATCGCCATAGGCTCAAAGTGTTGATAGAAATATGACTCATCAAATGACTAGATAAAAGCTCTGCATTTTCCGACATAGCTTTCTATCGACAGCGCAATTCTAGAGCAATCCTCGAAAACGCATACTTCCTGACGCCAAAGAGGAATGGCAAGGCTTTTCATCCGATGGTCAGGGATAATCCGAATATGCTTTAATAACATTTTCTGAGAATCGTTTCTTCATCGGAATTTCCCACCCTGCTAAGCTGTTCCAGTATGGATAAAATCATTTTGATTCATTCCATCTTTAAAAAGGCATTGCCAAGCTTTTCTCCTACTCCATAGTAGGTATTTCCAAAAGGATCAAAGCTGATGGGCTTCGCTTTTGATATCGACCTTTCCCTTAATTACACTCCTCAGCGGAAACATTTATAATTTTCCCCTATCAGATACCATTTTCAAAGCTCTTTACTGCATTCCATAGCTAGGAAGCTCTCGTCAATAAGCGGGGCATCCACATATTCACTTCGCTTGCGTGAAATCCCGCTCGGCAAAACTTGTCAGGGAAACTTTTTCGATATTATAACATAATCGCGAGCACTACTTGCTCTTCGGTTGCCATACCGACGGTAAAAGCCTTTCCTTTTCAACAGGTTATCCGTCGTCTTGTGATTGGGCTGATGGTAATTTCTTTAAAATCAGTGTTGATTCTGCATGCTGCATTCATCGCATTAGAACTCCGTTTTCATCGTATGTTCCGATAATCAGTACCGGTCATGTAGGGTACATTAACGGTTTTGTCCAAAAGTTTACTGCTCATCTCTAACTCCTTTTCCCTTATCGGATAAAATTAGTAGCGATCCCCTCTTCTTGCTCCGGCAAGCCGTATTTTTCTTTTCCAAAGGGCAATACTTTTCATCAGGAAAGCCATATTTCGTGCCAAGGTTCTCATGGTTTGCAGGCCTTCAGGTCTTCGCCTCCACCTCTCGCATCCGTGAGACGTTGTTCCAGTATTGACTGGAGCTACCGGCATTCCCGCGATTGTAAAATACTTATTCAATTCATCAAGGTTGCGGATAAGCCGCCCGTCTTGCCACCACACTCGCGCCCACTTCATGGTCTTATCAAAAATGCGTGCTGTAAAACAGTCTGTCCAGACGAAAGGCAAACAGGGTAGCATTGCGGAAGCGTAATAAACCGGAGATGCCAGTACTAGCATCTGCCGCTTCAAAACTAGCTGCCAGCTCATTTACTACATCGTTAAAGACACATTTCCATTTTTATAACAATACCACGGAAATACAGCCTCGTATATCTTTATTTCCAATCTGTACCACTTCTACTATATTTTCCTGACTCAAATACCTTTACCATCTCCGCGAGAGCAATACTTGTATTACCTCCGACGCGAGGACTTCCATTAATCATCAATACTTTCATAAACTGTTCTCCTGACTTTTTGCCTCTCCTGTTGTGACTCTCCTGTTGTGTACCTCCTGTTATATATCTCCTGATAAAATTCCTCTATTGTTTTTGTAAACTTCTTAGGATATCTCATCTTCCTTTTTGGAGGTGGCATCTCGACTTATTTTCTATTTCACGTCCCTATAGTGATTCCTGAAAATCTCCGCGATATCCTTTACTCTAAAGAGGGAGCCATGCCTCTTCAGCCCTTCATTTTCCATGCAACATGCTTCGCCATTTCCTCGATTCTCTTCTCATCGATTCCCACATCTCTAAGATGCATAGGAATGTTGATGGACTCAAAAGAACTTGTAGGATACATCGTAGCCTGTTCACGCAATCGCAAACTTATCCTGCTTTACATCGATTCCGAAAACACATTTACCCCATATTTTACAAAGCGATCCACCGTCTTTTCATTTAGGGATATGCTTCATCCATCTCAGGGTGATAGTAGCCGATCCCTCTCCATGGGTAATGTCATAGTATGCCGAAAGTGCATGCTCCATGCGATGACAGGGCCAACCCTGACTCACTGTTTCCACGGGAGAAATGCCTGATTACAGTCGTAGTTGCACAGCATCATCTCCGCTCTTGCCGCGTAGTCTTCGGATTCTCAAAACACTTTCTTGTATTTATTATAAGACTCTTTAATACCGCCTCCATAAAACCGTCGTTTAAGAGGTGGAATCCTCATGAAATACTGCTCCATAATGTGATTCATGGCATCCGGCAACCTGCTGCCGTCTGTTTCTTGGAAACAGAGAGGTATAAGTCAGGTCAAGAAAGAAACCACCCAGGATAAAGAAGCGGATCGCTATACCCCGTCTTATCATTGGTTTCGGTTCAGAAATCACTCCCCCTGCATCATACTCACTTCCCGTTGCCGAAAGAGTAATAATATCCACAATCGGAAGGGCGGCCTTCGCCTTCACTTTATAAGTAATCATCAGGATCTCCGTCGCTACTTTGCTCCTGCGGCAATGGCCTTCGTGCAATCAAAACACTTGCCGCCTCCGACAGCAGGATGACATCAATGTCCTTATCTTCTACAGATTTTCACGCCGTCCAATACGCTCGGGTCATGCCGTATGATTCGGCTGAATGTCGGTGCTCATAAATCTCATAGTCCTTTAACAGCTCTCTTTTACCTTGTCACAAAGACCGATCTTTTTGATGCTTCCTCCATAGCTAAGCAGAACCTTCTCGAACTGCTTCATTACTTCCGGAAGTTCTTCAATCACACCTTCCGAAAATGAGTCTTGTAGGTGTGCAATAATCAAAGTTTTGCATTTTTACCCTCCTGTATTCTCTTCCCATTTATTGGGTTGTTATTGGGTCATCGAGCTGATAAAAACTTTCCATGATATGCATCTCTCGTTATGCAGTGCATGCTTCTCGTTGAGAAGCTAACTTTACAATTCTATCAGAAACTTTATCTGCTTCTTCCGTTCTCTCCTTCAATCCCCTTCGTTCTCCTTTCAATATCCCCATATATTTAAATTATGTTGAGCATTCAGCGATTTGCAAATCGATTGTGGCATCAGTGGCTCATACAAATTGTGCTATCAGCAACTATGCACAAAATAGCCCGCCATCCTCCTCAGATAGCGAACTATTTTTGACAAATACTTATTAATCCTTAGTCTTCTTTGCACAAGCTTTTTGCAAATACTCTTTACAGCAAGCTCTTTTTACGCAAATTCTACTGCTAGCTCTTTTTACTCAAGCTCTTATATACAGAGTAGCCTTTCTTGGTCTTCACGCCTCTCGTAGCTTCTCTGATGCCGAAAATGCATCTCCTGCAATGCCGCCTACGTTGTGCATCTCGGCCCGGCTGGTCATACTCCCTTGCCAGAAGAAAAGCCTCGATATAGGGGTTGTTCTTCGCGATGTTGCGCTGCCCGCGATCTGGTCAGCCCTGCACATCTTCGTTTGTGGCATTGAGCCCTGCTCGAAAGAATCGGATGTCCTACTGCCGTTTGGTGCAAATACCCGGCTGCCAAATAGTCGGTTACAAAAGCATTGATGTTCTTCATGTTGGATAATCAGAAATCTGGCTGTTCGTTGCCTTCGAATCATCCTCGGTTCGGATCAGCCAGTCCCAGGAGGGTGCCAAGCAATACCGTAATCAAGGTCACGAAGTCTGTCATCATAGAGGCGAAGAAGTGTCTTTGCCTTATAATATCCGCGCGGACGATCGTTTGTCATACATATAGTCAAACGGAATATACACATTGCAGAAGGATTGTTCTGTAATCATCGCCTGTACCTAGAATGCAAGCATGAGCGCATACTGGTCAGCATAATTCTCGATGCTGCTGTGCGGTGCATCATGCATGCATTCGGGTAGTTGATTTCGTTTCCGATAGTCAGATTATCAACAGAATCGCTGTATAAAAGCAAAACAGTTTTGCAAGACGGTGGTTGCATCGATACCTGTGGCTGTCACGTTAAAAGCACTAGTAGTTTGCTTCCTGTCCGGTACTGCCTGCAGGAGACTGAGTTCCGGATTGTTTTCTCGGCGTATTCAACATGATTGCCAGTTACGCTAACGCCGTGCGCCTTCGTGTTACGGAAGTTGTCCATGAAGTTCTGCTCAAAAGTGGTAAAATTATAAATGATGTGCTTTACACCAGATCGCTTACAGAGGTGTTATCGAAAGGGTATCTCTGGTAGCAGTCCCTTCTTGGAACCGGATTTGGAAATACGGACTCATTCACTGCCCGAGCCACCTGCTTGGTCTGCACAACTCCATTTTTCCGTCCATGCACCGTCTCCGTTTACCTGATATCCATCCGGTGTGAGTGGTGCCAGTCGGGATATAGCCGCTATTTTTCAAAATACGTAGCACTCAGCAACACCATCACGGTTGCCGTCTACCCAGCTCCATCGTTCTGAAGGTAGTTCCATTTTCGTTGTCGTACCACCAGCCGATGCATCTTTCTTCCATGATCCTGCAAAAGGCTGTCGAGCTATTGCTAACGCCATTCAGCAACTACGACAGCAGTTAACCATTTTTTCTTCATACTCCACTCCTTGTCGTATTCTTTTTGTTCCTTTTCACTCGACAAGTTTTTCAGCAATTCTTCCTTTGCGAATCTCCCTTGTCAATCAGCCTATTGTCGCAGATATTTTGAGAAACTTATTTTTAAGTAAAATCTATCATTCGAAAGAGTAAATCTATCATTCGAAAGAATTCCTTTATTCCTTCGAAAATTATACCATCCTAATGAAAAGATGTCCTGTTGAATTTGTCTGTGCAAAAAGGCGAGTACTGTATAAAATTATTTCTATGGAAAGACAGCATGCCCCACTGAATTTGTTTTGATTCAAAGAGACGAGTACTATATGAAAATTTTCATTTTCACAAAAATACACATGATGAAGAAGAGAAAAAGATGGCTGAACAATCAAAACTTTACACAGTTTTTAAACAATCCCTATTTCCAACTTTTTGCGCCTCTTCTCCTGCTTCTCCCCTCTCTTCTCTTTTCTTACCCTCTAAAAAGGCGAACTACGGTGTTTTTCTGGAATATCCATGACTCCGATACTGCGGGAAGAGGTTTATCTTCCGATGACAAAGAAACGGAGCAACTTTTATTTCTTGCAAAGTATAAGACGGTCGTCCTTTCTCCGGAAGTTTTTCAAAAGACTTGCAGTATCTGCACCGTCGACACCAAAGCCTATGCTTATATCAACGTCGGAGCTTTGGAAAAGTATGACTCGGAATACTTACGATTTTAAAAAGCTCTCCTCGCACCTCATATGAAAATTGGGAGGACGAGTCTTGGGTGGATGTTTCCCGATAAAGACTGGCAAGATTATATTATGGAAAATATTGCAAAAAGACATTGCAGATCTTGGTTTTGACGGCTTTTTCCTTGATAATTTTTGATGTTCACTATCTCTTCCCCGAGAAAAATCTACTCAGGCTAGAAAGTGCTACAAAGGCTTAAAAATATAAAATGCCGATTATAGCTTAACGAGGAGACGCTTTCGTGAGTCGTGCAATCGGAGAAAATTCCGCTTCTCTCCTCTTTCAGGGTGTGAATCAGGAAGATGTTTTTACTTCGTATCACTTTGATACGAATACTTCCTCCGTGCAGGACAGCGAAACCCGGAAATACTATCAGGACTATCTTGAAAAAGGCAAAAATGCGCGGACTTTCCGTCTACATCTTGAATACATGGCGGATGATAAACTTGCTCCATGAAATTTCCGCCTATTGCAAGAAAATCATTTTCAATGGTACAATGCACCGGTATCTTTTTAACCGAAGGAAAAGTATAAGAAAAATCATAAAAACTCCCCCACAAGGAAGAGTTTTTCTCGAATGACAGGACTTGAACCTGCGGCCTCTTGACCCCCAGTCAAGGCGCTACCACCTGCGCTACATCCCCAGCGCTATTCAATATACCTTATTCGGAATAGATTTTCAAGTTCTTTTTAAAAAAGCCCAAGTTATACGGCCCCGTGCTAGAACCAATACGCTAACGATTGGGAGGCCGAGTGCTGATATCTACTGTCTAAACACGCTTGTGAATCTCGTCGTAGTTTCCCTTCCGTGCTTTCCGTAGTGGGATCTCTCGTTCGACTCTTCCGTCTCCGGCTCTGCTTTCGTCGCTTCTGGCATTTTCCTCTACCCTTGAAATCAGCAAGGTTCTTGGTCACACATCTCATTTTTGGCTATCCAAAAGTTTCGAGCCGTCCAAAATAATACTCTTGGTATACCAATCTCCCACTCCAGCATCAATCACATAATTATGGAAGAGAGCACTCATCTCATTTAAATCTACATTGACTCACCGTCTTTGTCTTCATAATATTTCAGAATGCTATGGCGGAGTATAAAAACTGTAGTCCTTCACAAAGTTTTGTTCAGCTAGAGTAACGCGAACCGTAACCTTATATACCGGATAGAAAATATTTTTAATATATGCGCTCTTATTCTTTGCATTTAAGAAATAGTATCCCTGATACTCTGCGGATAAAAGCTGAACCGCATCATCTTCTCTTACAATATTGCTCTTAATCTGATCTTCCACTTCCTTCATGCTTGTCAGGGTAGCATCATCCAACTTTCACTTTTGGAATTATATACGCCGGAAGTCCTTCCACCATCAAGACCTTTTCCATTTCCTGAGGAGCCTTACCGGTCTTCTGTACAAAGCTGTTTAAATTCTCCTTGGGATCAATTTTCACCGTAACCTTATCGCTGGAAGCCCGCACTGCGGATCTACCAGTAAATACAGTCCCTTCTGAACCGTCCATGATGTCGCTGCCGTTCCACTGTAGCAGTGCCGTCGGAGAGCCTTCCATAAACTGATTTTCAGTCTTCAAAAGCGTCAGTTCACTATCCAGATCCTTACTGCATATCTCCTGACCGGCATCCTTTATCTGACCTTGAAGTCTTCTTCAATCTTGTCCTTATCAACAGACCAAGTCAATGAACTTATCGCCATTTTTGTAGCTTTTTCCGTTCTCTCCGTCACAGTCCAATCCGGAGATATAAAAATCATATGAAAGCTTCCGGGCTGTACTCGAAAAATAGTGCATTGACAGCCTCTTTTCTTTTTCAGTTTACCCTTCTTTTGAAGTCTTCTAAAGTGCTCTCATCAAAGTTTCGCTTCTCCATATCCGTCGTCGCCGGAGAAACTCAGCGAAACATGCTTATCGAGGGGTTGATTTTTGTGCGTCTCGGGAAAAAGCATAACCCATCGCAGAGGACAAGAGCAGAATCACTACCGCAATACCTACGATTACTCCGGACGCTTCTTTCCGGAAGCATCCTTTTTCATACATCTCTCCTCTTGCTTTTTCAACCGGCTTATATTGCTTTACATTCTGCTGGATTCTTTCTTCCGCGGAGAGCTTTTTCTCCAGTTTTCTCTTCCACCTTTTTCTCGGTTTTCTTCCAGCTTTTTCCCGCTTCTTCCGTAAACTGCTCCGCTTTATCCGAAACTTTTCCGCTGCTTTCCACGTTCTTCACTTCTTCTGCCGCAGTATTTTCTAGCTTTTCCGCTCGATCACTGCCACTGCTTCTTCCGTGCTCTTTTCACTTCACTTGCCGCAGTATTTTTCACCTGTTTTCGCTCGTGCTGCTGCTGCACCTGCACTTTTCACTTCACTTCTGCACCCCTCACCACCTCTTCCACGTTCTTCGCTTCGCTTGCGGCAGTGCTTTCTACGCTTTTCACTTCACTTCTGGCACTTTCTACCGCCTCTTCCGCACTCTTCTTCGCTCTTCACCGAGAATGCTTTCACCTGAAAAATCGGTTCTCCTGTGCTTCTTCTCCGGTAGATCCGCACCGCTCTCTTCACCCGGGTATTGCTCAAAAACTTCATTATCCTTCTTTTCCTCTTCACTCATACCAATGCCTCCTATGTCAAAATGATGAAACATGCATGAAAATCTATCATTTTTAATGTCATTTTTACAATGGATTAAGTTTTTACTTCCGAAAATCGTTCTAATTTTGTTGTAAGAAAAGAGATTTGATCGTCTTCTTCTGTTCCATCCATTCCGTCAGGACAGCCTTCTTTTCTCTTCAAAAATCTTTTTAAAGAGGATAAGGCTTTACTTTATAGCGGATACATCACAAGAAGGTTGAAAATGGTCATAAGACCGATTCCGACATCTCCCCAAATCCCAAACCACGGTGTACTGGGCAAGACCTCCCGACAAAGAGCATGATGAGTGCAAAAATCTTATAGGCTGTCTGGGAAGTCCAATTGTCTCCAAAAAGATAGGAAACATTGAACGGGCATAGAACAGGATACCGAGGAAGGTGGAAAAGCTGAAAAGCCATAAGGATCACGGCAATAAGATATTTTTCCGAAAGCGCCGAAAGTGGTAGTTCATTGCCATCTGTAATATGTCCATTCCCTGCAGATCTCAATCATTCCTTCCGGGGTCAGTAACATGATAAATGCGGTACAGGAGCAGAGGACAATCGTATCGATGAAGACCCCGATCGCCTGAAAAAGTCCCATTTTTCACAGGATGATCCGTATCAGCTGCCGCTAGCTGCGCAGGTGCCGATCCGGAACCCGCCTCGTTGGAGAAAGAGCCCTCTTTTCACGCCGTTCATAAGCACTGCCGCAAAAAGCTCCCTGAAACGATCTGTCTGAGTCCGAAACGCCTCGAGAAAAATACGCTGAAAAACATTCGGCAGTGCCGGTAAATGCGTAAGAATCACAAAACGGTCATCGCAAAATAGAGTCCTGCCATCACAGGGCACAATCACATCAAGCACACGTGCTGTCGCATTTTCCGAAGGACAATCACCGAGGCAATAAGTACCAGAAGAATACTGGAAATAAGAGGCTTAATGGAAAAAGCATTTTTCAAAAGCGGAGGACACGGAGTTCCCTGATAACCTGGCTGATTCCCGCCCAGCAAATCAGGCCGGATAGCGCAAACAGAAACCGCTGACAATGCTTTTTCTTCGGAATTCCCTCTTCCAGCTTCTCCCCGGGCTTTATTTTTGAAAGAAAAATCATGGATATAGTAGGCAGGGACCGCACGAAACCGCCGTAGAGCGGATCCTTCCTCTTATGGAGCTGTGCCAGTGTAGCCTCGATAAAACGCTCGTAGAAGAACCGATTAACGCGGTAATCCACATCCAAAAATACCGCACTGCTCCACCGCCGGAAATCGCCGCAACAACACCCACAAGATTCCCCATACCCGACTCTCGTTGCCGTAGAAACAATCAGCGTCTGAATGCGGACAACTTTCCTGAAAGATCTCCCCATCTTCGAATCCGGCTTTTTCGATGAGCACGGATATCATTTCCCGAAACATGCGAATCGGAAGAAACTTTGTTCGGAGGGTATAATAAAATACCTGCCGGAATGAATGCAAAAAGCACCATGGAGACAGCCCCTAAAGTACTTCCTCCGAAGCGGAATCTTTAGCAAATCGCCCCAAAAGTAAAGCGCCATTTTCTCAATTACAAAAACTATTCCATTTAATAGACTGTGCATTTCCCCTCCTAAAGACACTTTGCATCTGTCTGATAGCTTCACTTTGCCATGTCTTCTCTTTCGTAGCATGCCCTTAACGCTTTACTTTTTATCGTTTTAATCTTTGACATCGTACATCTACGATTTAAGCTTTGACAGTTTATACATCACATTTTTATACTTTTTCGCTTTTAGCGTCTATGCATGTATCAAAGTATTTCAAAAGAAAGTCTTTGTGCTTTTCGAGTATACGTAGAAACTGATTTCTGCAACGTTTTCGTGTATTTACTGGTCTTCATTTTCAGATTTAAAACTCTATTCACAGTGTCAAAATTAGGATTTCATTTGAACTATTTATGTAAATAGATCATCCAAGCTAAGGAGAACCCTATCTTTTTCGGAAACAGTTTCAAACCCGCTTTTGGAAATGAAGCCATAACGATAACATTGAGTCCGCACGCCTTTACCTGCGTTATCTCTTTTTCTATTTCCGCCTTTGCTAAGGGCGTATCTTTGAAACTTTACTTCATAAAAATATAGCCTTTTGGATCGTAAGTGACTATATCAAACTCTCCGTTTCGCCTTTTCTTTCGGAATGTCGTAGTAGTACCTGCCTATTTTTCTCAAAAGGCTCTTCCATTAAACCAGCACGATTCTGCCGAGATTAAATATTGTTTTTCCTATTGTCTCAAAATGCTTCGGCACATAGGCATTTTCAAAGTCATCCTGAATATATCTCTGATAGAAAATATCCGAATTCATCACGTTTAGCTGAGAGCTGTAACGGAAAAATATATCGATAATAAAACAAAGACATAGTCACTGATATAATATCCGATTTCTTTCGATTATTTTTCATCATTGATTAGGAGCTGCCTTCTCAACAAGCTCCATACGAATCAACTTATCCAGTACATCCACTAAGGTAGGACCGCTGAAACATGGGACTGAGACAGAATATCGTTAAAACGGGAAAAATCCTTTGCCATAGCCTCAAAGACTTCATTGGCATTCTCATATTTCGCAATTTCCGACTTAAGATACATCAGGACTTCATTTTCCAGTCTTGCATCCGGGGATGCAATCAAACTCTCATAAAATTTCTCCTTTACGGACCTGTCTTCCCGAATCAGTCGATTATAATAAGGAATTCCGCCAAAACACTATATAGCCTTACCTTATCCCTCATTAGAAAAATGGGAATAAAACTGTGCTGAATCATAGTAATCCATGGGCTTTAGCTTTAGAACCAAATCAAAACGGCCGAATAAGGGATTCTCTTTCTCGATTAATTTCTGCATGGTATCACAAAGGAACCGCACAAGGCCAATTTTAATTTACTATGGTTTTCGATATTGATCAATCAGTGCCTGCAAAACACTGTCCATGCCCTTCAGCACATCACTAAGATAAGAATATTCATCCAAAATCAAAGAATATTCTCTCCGTCGCCTTTTTAAAAAGAAAATCGAGCACTTCCTCGAGGCCTGAAAAGGACATCTTCGGATAAGCAAACTCTTCTGAAAGTAAGCTTGCCAAGCTTTCTACATTATTCATTTCAGAAGTCTGTTTACACTCGTAATAAACCTTTTTTTCCTTCAAAGTACTGCATGGAGTGCTTCATCAACTCACTCTTTCCGATTCGTCTTCGTCCGTATAACAGAAGAACTTCCATGCCATGTGACTGATACAAGCCTTTGATTTTCTGTACTTCTTTCTCTTCCAATAAATTTCATTTTATTCGGTTACCTCCGATTCTGGTTACTTCCGAATAAAGATTAGCATGAACTTTCTTTACTACGTACAGCAGCGAATTAAAGACATGTTTTTCAGCTCCTCAATGAGAGAAATATCCGCAGGAAGCTTTTCAGTTTCACCGTATTCAGCTCATCCTTCTTAAGCCATCTTCAGTCTGTTGCTTCCACCAATTTGATTTCCCCGATAAAACGGAACAAAAATAGCAGTGCATAGTAAGGTGAAAAATGCGGATAGTCATAGTCCAACTCCGAAAATTTTTCTTCTATATTGATTTCTACTTGCAGCTCTTCCCGAATTTCCCTCCTCAAAGGCTTCCTCCAGGCTTTCCTCCGGCTCCACCTTTTCCCCGGGAAACTCCCCAATAGCCTTTAAACTCTCCATATCCTTTTTTCTGTAGCGAAAAATGGTATTATCTTTTCCTGAAAATTGCTGCTACAACCTCTATGTTTTTTCATCGTTTTTCTCCTTTTTTTCTATTATAAGCACGGATACTTTTTTATTGACTTTTTCTTATCAGGTTTTATTGTTATATAAAAATACGAGTCAGGGGTTTAAATTTACCCTAACTCATATTTTGTACAACCTTCAACGAAGACTATCTATTTCTCTATTTTCATGTCCTATAGAGAAAAATAGAATCGATATAGCTACTAATGTTATTGACAAAGGCAACGCCCTAGCAATTAATGCTTCTGCAATATAATTACTAAATAAACATAATTGTACTAGATATATAATAATTAATGCAAAGCTTACTCCCCAAACAGCATTTACAAATATAAACAATATTCTTCATAGCCATACTCCGATCTTCAAAAATAACTACTAGGTTTTTCCAGTTTCTATTTTATTTATGCTTATCCTTGATATTCCGACCTTTTGCCTAATCTATGTTGGGATAAACCTAAAGGTTTCCTGTATTCCTCAATTCTGTTATTCAAAATGTTGCCCCTTTCCTTTGATTAACTTAAGTTAACCGAAAATATTTGTCAACGATTATTGTTCTTATAACTTGCAAAATTTCCGAAAATCCGCTCTTGCACCGAAATGCACTTGTGCTATACTTCCGTAGAGTATTGACAAAAGATGGGTCTGAGGCTCTGTAGCACTGTCTACAAGCTTATTCCATAAAAAGGGTGGTTTTCATGAGAATAGCAAAAATAGCTTTAGTAATTTTATTTGTACTCTTAGGTCTTGCCTTATCTGCCATTATCCTTATGCAGGAAGGAAAGAGTGACGGTTTAGGAGCTTTTATCCGGTTCTACTGACACCTATTGGCAGAAAAACAGAGGTCGTTCTGTAGAGGGAAGCTTTAGAAAAAGTTTACCAAGTTCGGTACAGTCGCATTTTTTGCGGTTGCTTTACTTTTGGATATTATTTGGTAAGACCCTTTTCCACCGTTTTTTAAGCCTGCAAGTTTTTGCAGGCTTTTTCTATTCTGTAAATATTCCGTAATCCCAAGCGGAAGCACCTTCTCATGAAAGAAAGAAGCTCATTTTATTCAAAGCTTAAAAATTTACTTTTTGAGCTTCCCAAACTAGAGTACTATGCGCGAAGAGCAAAAGGAAAAATTAAAGAAAATCATTGTAGATATAGAAAAGGATCCTTCCCTCCCAAAGATGAAAAGAGAAGGAGCTGATTCATTTTTAGGCATTCCTAAAGAAGAGAAAAAGACTTTCACCGCTCTTTTAGAAGAGATGGCGAGGAAGGACTTTCTCTTTCTCCGATAAGCAGAAGGATACTCCGGCTTTAAGTCGTAAAGAGAAGGAGCAGGAAAAACATCGTGTTCAGGATACAGAGCAGTTTTTCGCCTGAAGAACTTCACGATAAGAGAAAACTTGCACTGCATGAAGGCATAAAAAGCTGAAGTGTAGAGAAGGAGCGGACTCTAAAGGGGGTCTATTCCAAGGCAAAAAAGGCTTCGGCTTTGTGAGCCTTTCGGAAAAGGAGCTCGATGACATTTACATCCCGAAAGGATCCGAAGGAAATGCCATGGACGGGGACACCGTGCAGATTCTTATCTCGAGGGAAAAGCAGGGCGATTCCAGTGCCGAGGGAAAAATCGTTAAGGTCATGAAGCGTGCGGTAACGGAAGTCCTCGGACTTGTGAAAGAAAGACGCGAGGGCTCTTCCTTTATCCTGACAATGTAAAGCTCCCCTCTCCCTTCTATATTCAGCCCGGAAAGACCGGCGGAGCCCTTCCGGGAGACAAGGTCATGGCAAAAATCCTCTCCTACGGCGGAGTGCAAAAGGAAGAAAGAAGGGGCAGCCGGGGGCATTCTCCTATTCCCCGCGGAAAGAAGAGTCCTCCTCTCCTATCCCGTCTGCGGTGTTACGGGAGTGCTTGGTGCAGTACGAGCCGGGCGTGGATGTGCTCTCCGTCATTCGGGCATTTTCTCTTCCCGAGGACTTTCCGGAGGAAGTGAAGATAGAAGCTGAGTCTATTTCACAGGAAGTGCCGGAGTCTATCTTAAGTTCCAAGGCAAGAAGAGATTTACGCGCGCTCACTACGATTACCATTGACGGAGAAGATGCCAAGGACTTGGACGACGCCATCTCTTTGGAATATTTTCCGGAAAAGAAGCTTTACCGACTCTACGTGCATATTGCCGATGTCACGGAATATGTGAAGGAGGGCTCTTCCCTCGATTTAGAGGCACTGGAGCGCGGAACCTCCGTGTACCTAACGGACAGAGTGATTCCCATGCTTCCGAGAGAGCTTTCCAACGGTATTTGTTCCCTGCATGAGGGTGCGGATCGTCTGACCCTCTCCTGCATCATGGACTATAACGAAAAAGGGGAACAACTCTCCCATGAAATCTGCCCGGGAATCATTTGCTCCGATAAAAAGAATGAGCTATACGGGCGTGACTGGCAGTGTTAGAGGAGGGAAAGAAGCCATAACGACTTCTATCGATAGAAAAGGACTTCCGAAAACTTCTATTGATACAGAAAATGAGACTTTCGAAACTTCTATTGATAGAGAGAAAAGAAGACAATGCAGAAGACTATTCCTCCCATCTCCCCTTTAAGGATTTGCTTCTTCATATGAGGGAGCTTTCCCGTCTGCTTTCGTCATAGCGCGTGAGAGCGTGGCGGGCTGGACTTTGATTTGTCCGGAGTCCAAGATTATTTTTCAATGAAAAAGAGGCAGATTGCCGAAATTCGCTCCGTGATCCGCGAAGAATCCCATAAAAATCATCGAGGATTTCATGCTTGCGGCAAATGAGACCGTCGCGGAGGAATATTACTGGAGGATATTCCTTCCTCTACCGTGTGCACGAGAGACCGGATTTTGACAAATGGCAGGAGCTTTTCGCGGATTCTATCAATTTCTCCATTCTTCTACGCGCGAAAGACCCGGACAGCATTCGCCCGAAAGCCTTACAAGGAATTTTGGAGACGATTAAGGGAAAGGAAGAAGAGATGATGCTCAGTAATCTCATTCTCCGCTCCTTAAAACAGGCAAAGTACAGCGTGGAATGCGGAGAGCATTTCGGGCTGCCAGCAAATATTACACCCACTTCACTTCTCCAATCAGGCGTTATCCCGACCTCCAGATTCACAGAATCATTAAGGAGAATCTATTTTCTCAGGAAAATGAGAAGCGCTTCGCCCACTACAGTCGTATTTTACCTGACGTAGCCATGCAAAGTTCCCTGCGCGAGAGGCGAGCAGATGAGGCGGAGCGGGATTGCATGAAGCTGAAAAAGTGCCAGTACATGAAGAACTTCCTCGGAGAATGCTTTCCCGGCAATATTTCCGGCCTCACGGAGTACGGCATTTATGTCACTTTGGGAAATGGCATCGAAGGCATGATTCCGCTTCGCATGCTAAATGACGACTATTTTGTTTTTATAGAGAAAGAACTGATAACTAGAGGCGAACGGAGCGGAAAAACCTTCCGTATCGGTGACAGCATGTCCGTCCTGGTGTATGCTGTAGATACCTTAAGCAGGACCATCGACTTCGTGCCGGCCCCGGAATTACCGGAAGAATAATACAGATAAGCTTTCCTCTGAATAAACAAATTTAGTCGAGATGAACTTTCCCCGGAATAAGCAACTTTAGTCGAGATGAACTTTCCCCGGAATAAAGCAGATTCCATCGAGATAGACTTCCCTTAAGGAAAGTTTAAGCAAGATAAAATCCCCTTGGAGGGGCAGAAAGGAACGAATAAATGGGAGACAGCATTAAGCAAATCGCAAACAACAAAAAGGCTTTCCATGATTTTTTCGTGGAGGAAAGTCTGGAATGCGGCATTCAGCTTTTCGGAACGGAAGTCAAATCTCTCCGCCTCGGACAGGCTTCCATTAAGGAGTCCTTTGTCAGATTCGAAACGGAGAATGCTTTTATCGTAGGTATGCATCAACCCCCTATGAGCGGGGAAATATTTATCAATAAAGATCCGCTTCGAGATGAAAACTCCTTCTGCACAGAGGGAAATTGACCGCCTGCTCCGGAAAAATCAAGGAACAGGGCTATACTCTATGCCCTCCGCCTCTACTTTAAAGGTAGCCTCGTAAAGCTCGACATGGGACTCTGCCGCGGTAAAAGATATACGATAAACGGGAGGACATGGAAGAAGGCACAAAGAAGGGAGCTCGAGAAAGAGTTTAAGAAGGCGAATATTCGCGTGTAAAAATAGAACATATGGAATATGAAAATCCCCTCGGATACACACACTGCGTAAAGGCGCTCTCGCTCGGTTCCGACGCAGCGGTACTAAAGCAGAAAACTTCGCTGACGCTTGTTTTCTGCAAGTGCCGGCGTCTCCCAAACGCTTTACTCCGGAGTGTAACCGGGAGATTTATTCCTAAACAGTTCTAATTTTTCTTGAACTGAGGAAATCTGACGGGCCTCAGATTGCCCCTTTACGATAAATATTCAATTTATAATCTTTGGTTCTAACAGTCCTGTTTTGAATAAATACTAACAGTCAAAGAACAAGATATTAAAACACAGCAATAGCTAATACTAAATTTCCTGTTGCAAATATCATAAGTTGCATATCTGTCGGTTTTTCAATCAAAATATTTATTACGCTATTAGACTAGCATAATGGCTACTGAGATTATTAAACTAATAATACTCATAGCTTCAGTTCTATCATTTTGAGTCTAAGTAAGAAATAGGAAGAAAAATCGCATTCATTATTAAACTGATTCCTATTGCAGATGAAAATAACAAGACTACATCTATATATCGATAAAATGCAAATCCATGAATTAAAAATGATGTTAGAAATAGTATAACAGAAAGCATACTTCCAATTAAAATTGTAATTGCTTGCGTCGCAAATACACTCTTTACTATTTCACATCTCTTTACAGGTAAGGATAAAATATACCGGTTCCCACTTATCAATATATTTTTCTTAAACTAATTGAACTGATAAAAGGAAAAACCCTATAACATTAATGCATAGAAAAAGCAAATAAAGAATTTCCTCCTACCACCGAAAAATCAATATTGAAACTCCAGTAAAAATATAAATATAAGTAGTATCTTTTAGCTTAGATACTATTTTATAATAATGATTTCTAATCAATCCTTGCATTTCGTTCTCCTTTCACCAACAGCAACATTATTTCATCTAATGATACGCTGTCTACTATTAAATTTTTATATTTTTCTCTATCAATTTTCCTGTTTTTATTAACACATCAATCTGATAATCTTTTTCATACTTGATAATATATCTTCCGATAAAATATTATGAAAATCGTTTTCGAACAACGGATAACTCCATATTCATATATCAATTCATCTTTTGTTTTATTCAAAATAATTTCACCATTATGAATAAAAACAATATAATCAGCTATTTTTTCCAAGTCGCTTGTAATATGTGAAGATAGCAAATGGAGTGGTTCTCTTGTTTTACAAATTCAAGACACATCTAGAATTTCATCTCTCATAATAGGATCAAGACCACTTGTTGCCTCATCCAAAAATAAGCAATTTTGAATCATGTGAAAGTGCTACAGCAATTGCGAAGCTTCATACTCATTCCACGAGAGTAGCTTTTTATTTTTGAGATTCAGGCAATCCAAAAACGCCTCAAGAAAATTGTTCAAAACAAAAATCATCCCATTTACTATAAATTCTCCCTAAAATGTCAGCATTGCTTTGCCGTCAAATATTCGGAAAATTATTGCTATCATATACAACTCCAATATTCTCTCTGATGTCTATATCTTCATCAGTCATTTCTCTTCCAAATATCTCCAATGAGTACCACTATCTCTTCTAATCACATTTAGAATACAATTCATAGTCGTTGATTTTCCAGCTCCATTCTCACCGATAAATCCTACTATGCTTCCTTCAGGTACTGAAAAAGAAATATCTTTGATGGCAAAATTTGACTCTTTCATATTTTTATTCACATTTTTAGTATTAAAGTACTATTCATCAATTTTATTCCTCCAAGTATAAAATTTTTTTAATATCTTAATCAGTTTCTCAAGAGGCATAGCATTTTCTTTTTGCAGCTCAATAGCCAATTGCATATATTCTTCTATCCGTTTCTGCTGTTGTTCTTATAGAATTCTTTGTTTCTTGCCAATACATAAGTGCCTCTACCTATTTCCGTTTCTATAAATCCATCTCTCTGCAATTCTTCATATGCTCTTTGAACTGTAATAACACTTACATGAATTGATTTGGCTAATAATCGCATTGAGGAAGACTATCTCCAGCAAAGCAATTCTTCGCTCATAATCATATTTTTTATCTGCGAAACTATCTGTTCATATATTGGTTTGTCACGATTGTTACTTATGATAATGTTCAAAGCTTTTACCCTCTCTTTAATAGTGTACTTATTGTCTATGTACAATATTATTTCTTTATGCATATTTTGTCAATAAACTTATCCGCTCTGATACTGTCTTCTTCAAATTCTCTTCATGTGTCTTTGTTTGCTCTATTGATTTTTTCTAATGCCGTTTGTTCTGTTTCAAAGTCTTTTAACATCATATCAAAAATGCTTATTAGAGAGCTTTCGCTTAGCTTCTCTTATGGTATCTAAAACTAATTTATTGATAACTTCACTTCGGATATTGTGTAATGAGCATTTTTCTTCAAATTTTTGATGTATGATGTCCTTCACTACCACAGTATCTATGATGTTATTTTTCTTCTCCCTCAATGAGTTTCTTCCAATCCGGTCTTTCAAATGAGCCACCTGAATATCCGTCATCGGTAATACCCTCAGTTCAGCTTTATAAAAAGCCGTGGACCTTAATGGTCCACGGCTTTTCTACTACTGAGTTATAGGACAAAAAGAGGGTGTTAACCTCTTTTAGTCTTGTATGCATTCATACAGATATAGAATTGTAGTACAACTCGTGCGGTGCAATATCTTGCCCGCCTTCCCACTCTACAGAATGATTGGAAACCCTAACTTTTTTTAAATGTTTCAAGGTCTTTTAACTCTCCATACCATGCTCCGCTTATGTATGGGGAAACATCAAAAATTTTCTTTTCTCCATTTTTCATAAGAAAGCAGGAGTTTATATCCCTCTTCGGGGAAAACGGTCAATAACTCAGGCTGTAACATATACCCCCCTATTTTAAAGGCTCAATAGTAAAAGTTTTTTCGCCTTTTTCTAACAAATCCCAGTTGGCTAAAAGCTCATCATAATGGATATTCACCCACGCTATAACAAGGCTTTGCTTTTTCTTTGGTATGCTTCCTTCCAACACGTCACCGTCAAGGCTAACAACAACCTCTTCCCCTTGATACTCCGCATGTATATGAGGTACTTTGTGCTGTCCTCCGATTTCCCGATACATCCTGATTATAATTCCGTAAAACATTGATATAGTAGGCATTTTTCCTCTCTTTCTTCCTATACCTTTAAATATCTCTTGCCCTGTGTAGGCGTTTAAGGCTTTCTATGAAAGTATTCATAGGCATACTATCCGCTTGTTCCTTTAATGCATCGTACTCTTCTATTCTTAAATCGAGCGGTACACGCTTATAATTCTTCGCCTTGTATTTCGCCGTAGCTCTCGCCTGCGCTTCACTAACCGCCATTTTATTACCTCTATCTATTTAATGGTAGTATAGCACAAGCAGTATATTTGTACAGCTATACGACCTGCACAAAAATATTATATGAGCTCTACTTTACATATCCCTTAACTTCACCCCTATTTTCTCCAGCGCAGCGAGTAAATCCCCCCGTACCTTATTGATTTCCTCTTCACTTAAGGTGTGGTCTTTTGCTCTTAAGCTGACATTGTAGGAGAGGGACTTAAATCCGGCAAGAACCTGTGCGCCTTCGTAGATATCGAAGAGCTCCACCTTCTCAAGGAGCGGAGATGCCGCTTCACGAATCGCGTCTTCCACTTCTCCGGCAGTCACATTAAGCGGTACAAGGAGGGAGAAATCATGAGACACTGCCGGGAATTTGGCAACCGGCGTATACTTTTTGTGATCTCCTGCAAGGGGATAAACTTCCTCTAAATCCAGTACCGCCACATAGGCTCTTTCCTTCAAATCAAAGTTCTTTAAGACATCCGGATGAATTTCTCCCATTGTTCCGAGTACTTTTCCTTCATAGAGAATGTTAGCCTTTCTGCCCGGGTGGTAGTAGGGCTTTTCACAGTTTCCGTCATAGCGGAAACGACCGTTTAAACCGCAGTGTGTGAGGAGCTCTTCAATTTCTCCTTTCAGGCTAAAGAAATCACCCTCTCCGATAAAACCGAGAGTCAAAGTCATACGCTCATCCGGAAGCTCAGTCAGGGCAGGCTCTTTGGAATATAGAGCTTTGCCATTTCAAAGAGCTTTACATCCTTATTCTTATGACGGTTATTTAAGCTAAGCGCCTGCAACATTCCCGGAACAGAGCTGGTACGCATTACGGAGAAGTCCTCTCCCAAGGGATTGGAAATCATAATCTGCTGCCACTCGGGAGCATTTTCCGGAAGAAGTAACTTCTCATAAACCTTCTTTGACTCAAAAGGAATAGAAATAGCTTTCGTTGTACCCGAGTGCCTCAGCTAAGTGGCGAAGACTGCGATTCAAAGCAAGATTCGGATGCATTCCTCCTACGGTACTGGACAGAGGAAGAGTGCTCGGAATCTTGTCATATCCGTAATAACGAGCCACTTCTTCCGCAATATCCGCCATTCTCTCGAGGTCCTGTCGGAAGGTCGGAATCACAAGTTCCAGACTGTCTCCCTTCACCTCAGTTTGAATCTCCAAAGGTAACAGATAAGCCTTCATTTCCTCTCCGCTTAAATGAAGCCCCAATAAATTGTTGATTTCGGAAACGGATACGGATAAATGCTTCTCTTCCTTCTTTACCGGATAGCAATCCACCATGCCGCCTACCACTTCTCCGCAGTGGAGCTCTTCGATCAGAGTGCAGGCTCTGTCCATCGCCATTTCGCAAAGATTCGGGTCCAAGCCTCTTCTCAAAAATAAGAGGAAGCATCGGTACGAAGTCCCAGCTTTCTTCGGAAAGACGGATATTGGTGCCGTTAAAGCAAGCCGCTCCAGCACCACATTTTTCACCTTATCGGTAATCATGGAATTTTCTCCGCCCATGATTCCGCCAAGGGCAATGGTCTTTTCCCCGTCCTTGATACACAAAATAGAGGAGTCGAGCTCATGTTCCACGCCGTCCAGGGTCACGAACTTTTCCTTATCTTCGGCACGCTCTATGCGAATCTTTCTGTCCGCTGATGTCTTCGTAATCAAAGGCATGCATGGGCTGTCCGAGTTCCAGCATCACATAGTTTGTGATATCTACGAAAAGTTATTGATCGGGCGAATGCCGGCAGTCCGGAGACGAATCTGCATCCAGGAGGGAGACGGCGCAAAACGCACATTTTTAATAAGACGTGCAGTATAACGACTGCAAAGCTCACTGTCCTTTAATTCCACAGTGAGATAGTCGGAGAGCCTCTCTTCGTTTCCCACCTTCTTGATTTCCGGAAAATGAAATGCCTGTCCAAAGGCTGCTGCCGCTTCTCTTGCCAGTCCCACTACGGAGAAGCAGTCCACACGGTTCGAGGTGATCTCATACTCGTGCAGAATATCCCTGAAAACCGAGGAGTGCCGGAGCATCTTCTCCCACAGGTGTTCCTTCCGGGAAGATGTAAATCCCTCTTCCGGTGCTTCCGGGAAAAAGTTACGATCCCTCCAAGTTCCTCGATAGAGCACATCATACCGAAGGATTCCACACCGCGGAGCTTTCCGTTATGAATGCTTACGCCACCCTCAGGGCGATTTCCTTCGTGATCTACCTTACCTTACCGCCGTCTAAAGACAACAGGCACGACCTGTCCTTCTTCTACATTGGTGCTGCCGTCACGATTTGGAGTCTCCTTTTCCCGATATCCACTTGGCAGATTAAGAGGTGATCTGAATCCTCGTGCTTTCTTTCACGGAAAGAATCTTTCCTGTAACAATCTTCTCCAGATTTTTCCCCGAGGTCTTCCATGGTTTCCACTTTATTGCCGACCAAGGGTCATTCTGTCTCCGAAAGTCTTTTTCCCGATACGGAAAGTCCCCGGAACATATGCTTTTAACCAATTCATGGATGTATTCATCTTCAATCTCCCCTTAAAACTGCTCTAAGAAGCGCAGATCATTTTCATAAAGTAAACGCATATCATCGATTTCATACTTCAGAAGCGCGATACGCTCAAGGCCTACACCGAAGGCGAAACCGCTGTACTCGTTCGGGTCGATCCTGCAGGATTCCAGCACCTTCGGGTGCACCATGCCGCAGCCTAAAATCTCAATCCAGCCCTCTCCCTTACAGAAACGGCAGCCTTTTTCCCTCACACTTAAAAGCAGGAAACATCCACTTCTGCGGAAGGCTCCGTAAAAGGGGAAGTGGTGCGACGCAGCTTTAGTCTTCGTATCCTGTCCGAAGAGCTCCTTGGCAAAGAGGTCCAGCGTACCCTTTAAATCGGAAAAATGGATATTTTTATCAATGACCAAGCCCTCCACCTGATGGAAGGAAGGGGAATGGGTCGCATCCACTGCGTCGGAACGGAACACTCTTCCCGGGCAAATCATACGAAGTGGAGGCTTGTGGGTTTCCTATATCTGGCCTGCACGGAGGAGGTCTGGGTTCTTAAAAGAATATTGCTGTTGATATAGAAGGTATCCTGTTCATCCCTTGCAGGATGTCCCTTTCGGAATATTCACTTTTTCAAAGTTATAACTGTCGTACTCTACCTCAGGGGCCTTCCACAACTTCATAGCCCATGCCGATAAAGATTTTTCCACCTCTTCCAAGAGCAAGAGTATTCGGATGCGCGTGTCCGTAGCGAATCTTCTTTCCGGGAAGTGTCACATCAATTGTCTCTGCAGAAAGGCGGGCATCCTGTAAAGCACGCTCGAGCTCTGCCGCACGCTCCTTAATCTCCTTCTCGATTTTTCTGAGAAACTTCATTTTACCAGCTGTCCGAAAGCCGGCCTTTCCTCGGCACTTAAGTCCTTTAAAGCCTTTCTTCGCCTCCAGCAAGTTCACCTTTTTCCCTAAAAAAATGGGTACGAATTTCATTAATGGAATTCATATCCATGGCAGAGCGCAGCTCTCTTCTGCCGCCTTTCCGATTTCCTCGAGATTGAATGTGTTCATTTTTCCTCCCTTTATCTTAAATTAATTTTTCCTTTTACGGAATCGTCAGCGCTTCGCGCTTCTTCGATTCCTGCGCCTCGGCTTTTTCTTTCTTTTTTCCTTTACGGAATCGTCAGCGCTTCGCGCTTTCGATTCTGTCTGCATCGCACCTCGAGACCTTTCGTCTCTTCGTGCTCATGCAGGGGCGTACATCAAGTCCCATTCCCTCTTGCAAACAAGTTTGCAATGGGTATAGGAACTTATGGCACTGTAAAACAAAAAGTCCCCGTCTGCAAGTGCAGACAGGGACGAATGTTCGCGGTACCACCCTGATTCCTGAATTTCTTTCAGGCTCTCTTTATGCTTAACGCAGTCTCACGGTTCTTCCTACTCTCCTGGATTTCAAAAACTGCTCCGGTGGGAATATTCCAAAAAGCGCTTTGGAAGAACTTGCAGCCTGTGATTCTTCTCTCTATGCTAAGCGGACTCTTTTGTACTGTGCACCTTCATCGCATTTCTCCCGAAGTATAGTGAATTGTGCAGGAAAAGTCAAGTTTATCTTCCGATTCAGCTTCTTTCCGCACCCTTTTTTCTGTGCTAAATCCTATCCATATCTTATTGTGCTACGCTTTTTCTTCTCCTCCTTTTTCTTTTTCCCATATCGGTCTCCTTAGACCATACACGGATCTGTGACTTCGTGGTCTTCTTTTACCACATACATCGCATAGTCTGCATTTTTCTGTAATTCATCAGGATTCGCTCCCTCCCGTCGGGATACCAGCTTACACCGCCGGAAAGGCGAGCATCTTCTTACTTCCGTCCGGAAGCAGGATATAGCTTTCATCAATGGTTTTTTGCACTTTTTCGATCAAGGCATTGACCCTGCTTCTCTCTCCGTCTTCATCAAAGATAAAAATATTAAATTCATCTCCGGAAATGCGGGAATACAAGGCTTCCGAGCCAAGGGCTGTCCGCATCGCATCGGAAGCACAACGGATATATTTGTCGCCATACTCATGCCCGAAGGTATCGTTGACCATCTTCAAATTGTCAAGGTCCATCATGATATAGGCACCGATGGCATTACCACCGCCTTTTTCTTCCAAAAGCTCGCGAATACGCCGTCCAAAAGCTCTTCGGTTATAGAGATCCGTAAGAAAATCATGGTCTCGTTCATACTGCAAATTTTGCTGTTCTTGTAAAAGTCTGTCCGAAAGATCTTCCAATGCCTCCGACATCTGGTCAATTTCCAAAATACCGGTTTCTTTCAGTTCCAACTTCTCCGTCGCTTTGTTGGCTCGTATCTCCGAGGCAAGATTCCGTATCGGTCTTTGCAAGAAAACGGAAATCACAAGACTTCCCAATATACCGATAAGAAGCGTCAGTACAATACTTACTGCCATAACAAAAATCATACGATTTGCAAAACGATTCATGGTTTTATATGGAATCTCCGCCCCAAGCTTCCACGCTATATCTATAAACGGACCATTGGTTGAAAAAATATGTAACGGAATACTGTAAGTATAATTCTCTTCCTCCTGCTTGGAAGAGACCGTTTCCGTCTTATCCTCCGTGCTGATTGTGGAGGAATGTAAACGAATCAATTGCTGATACTTCTCTGAACTGATGACGTCTTCTCCACTCTTTACCGCGCTCAAAAAGTAGAATGCGGTTCCGCCGCTATCCAACTCCTTTTCCGGAAGATAGCTTTGCAGATAACTGAGCAATATATCCACTCCCAAAACACCGTAAACTCTTCCATCCGACAATCGTAGCGGCACGGAATAACTGATTGCCTCTCTCTCTTCTCCAAAAAGAGTGAAAGGTCTGCTCCAGTATCCCAAATCCTCCCAAGAGGTCTCTACGCCATAATGAAAAGAAGCCTGTGTCGGCTCATAGAAAAAGTCATAATAGGGAACCCCCGATGTTCCGAACTGAAAATTCGTATTCCAAGTTCTATCTGTTGACAACTGCTTATTTCTTGCAACCAGAAGCGGAGATCGCTCAATCAGGAGGTCCATATTCTTATTGCTCGGCCTGGACTCGGGATCCAAGTCACGAAAATAAAGTCCGGGTTTATCCTCATAAGTCCCGGATTCCATACCGCTCTGTAAATTATCTGCATTTAAAAATCAGAAATACACCGGTAACACGATTGGTTCGCATCATCGAAATCAAATCATCGGAAACCGCATTTAAGAAAAGGAGCCGCATTCTCCGAACTGTCATCGATAGCCTCTATATCCAGTTTTTCCCTGCCTCAACAAGTCCATCTGCCAGTTGATTTATCTTTTTGCACCGTCTGCCCCAGGTTCATCCACTGGTTTACCATGATACTTTTCCAGATAATTTCTTCTGGCTTCCACCCTACTTTTCCACGATTTCTCTGGCATTTGTATGAATCAATCCAAAAAGGCCTTGACCATAGATGGACATCATGATGATTCCAATTTCCAAAATAACCAAAATCATCAGCGGTATCAATATTTTTCCTAAAAATCGGTTGTTTTTTCATCTTCTATCTCAACAATCTAGTCTTGCAATTGATTCATTTCAGCGAGCAGGGCATCATACCAGAGATTAAAATTTTTCTTCTGTGTTGAATTCCCCTATGGCATCCTCATAACTTAATCCTGACGCCATGGCTGTTTCTACTTCTTTTCTATCCTTTTCCGCTTTTTCCGGCAAAGAATTCTCCAGAATATTTCGAACATTTTTTGAGTTTGCAACAGCAGGAGTCGTGTAAAGAGTGTGTGAGTTCATAACATTGAGCGCCTCTTCCATAGCCGGATCGGAGCCTCTTCCCTTCAAAATGTCTATTGTCTGAATGGTAAATCCATCCACTCGAACGGGAAGGTACTCTGCACTCATTGCAAACTTACAATTTTCTTCCTTCCCTGTCAGCCAGCGCAAAAACTCCACTGAATCCTTCACCCTTTCCTCAGTTTCCATTCAAAACGGAAATCCCGGCTCCCTGCTGCATGGCAAAACGCTCACCCTTTACAAATTGAGGGCAAGGTAAAACAATGCAGTCTATAGAATAATGTACTTCATCGGAAAGAATTACATCCCGCGGAAAATAACTGTAGCCTGCCGAAGAGCCGACATAGGAAAGAATTTCTCCTGTTCGCACATCATCTGAGCGATAGCGCCCGATAGAGGCAAAGTAGCCCTTAATATAAGGGACATAGTAATTGTCCCAAAGCTTACGCAGGATGGGTTTTGGAAAGTTATAAGAAGCATTTCCGGAGCTGTCTTTGGAAATCAAATCTACCCCCATCTGCTTTGCGCCAACCAGAAAATAATTAGCAAAATCATCCATTCCGAAGAAGGGCTTTCCGTCATTTTCCTCCGGAGTCAATGCGTCGGTATACTCATAATACTTTTTTGCCACCTCCATCAGACCTTCCCGTGTTTCTAATTCAGTAAGCTTTGTTCCGGTCGCATCGGCAAATTTTTTCCAATCCGTCCCATTTAAAAAGAAAAGCTCTGTGGATTTTCCTACCGGGAGAATCTTAATGCCTTCATCTTTCTTTTCCCAGTCTTCCTTCATTTAAGAACTCGGGGACAAAAGCGTCCAGCTCTTCCTGAGAAAAGTACCGGCTTAAATCCACAAGATAGTGTTTTCTGTCCAAAACCCAAGCAATATCCGCATACATAAAAGCCATATCCGGATAGTCATCTTGTGTAAAATTTTTATCGGTTAAAGCAAGAAGATTGTTCTCAATATCCTCAAAAGACCCCTGGATTCATCAGTCGTACGGAGAAATTCAACTCCCTTCCCGTCCTTCGTTAAATTCGTCTATCGTCTTTTTAAATGCCTCCAGCTGCGCTCCGAATAATAACTCCAGATACTCAGTTCCCTATTCTCCTTTGCCTTATTATAAGAGCTCTCCTCTTTTACCTGCTTCTCGTTCTTTCTTTTTACAAGACAGGAGAAATAAAAATACAGATAAGGAGAAGCCCGATATATCGTAAATATCTTCTCTTCATTTTTGCTCTACCTTTTCTTTTGGTTTATGGGTTCAAAAGAAAAAGCATGGTCTAATACTTGGGACAACTTCGTCATAAACCATTTTAAATATAAGTATTAATTCAACTTTTTATATAAATTATATTAGCTTTCACACAAAATAAATAGCTGCATTTTTTTAAACAAGCCATGCGCTCTGTCAGGATGGCAAATGCTCTGTTCATGAAACTGATACAAGCTACAAAAACCAAAGAACTTAGTAGCTTTTTCCCTCCTTTATCAGCATTATATATAAAAGACCGTATGAAGTCCAACATTGATTTCTTTCATCTCTTTTCTCTACTTTTTGTATCTGTCATCTTGCCCTGACTTTTTATCCAAAATCCCTTTCCTCCATATATGATAATTTCGCAGGATTATAATGGAGATGATTTTACATCTCTCCTAAATCCTGCGAAATAAAAGGAATATTTTTATCAAAGTGAAAAATCTAAGCAATTTTTAATACTTCTCATTCCCGGCTCCCGGGAACTGTTCCACCTTTCTTTCTTGCTTTATATCCTGCTTTGCTTTCTTCGTAACCGTCTTTTCTTTAGCCTTTCCCGCAGCAGCTTTCGTTTGTGATGCAGAATAATGAGCATCTCCGGGAATGGGAATTTGTGACAAATCCATGCCATCCATTCCACTGATATCCACTATCGGCTCTGTTGCCTTTTCCTCCGGAAGAACCGGCTCGGACGCGATTGCCATCTGCTTCGGTGCAATTTTCTTCGGCTCGATTTCTTCCTTTTTCTCAAAAGCTTTCTTCGGCTCTTTTTCCTTAGGCTTCTCCGCAACTTCTTTAGGCTTCTCTACAACTTCTTTAGGCTTCTCCACAACTTGCTTTTGGCTTCTCTACTAACTTCTTTAGGCTTCTCCACAACTTGCTTTTGGCTTCTACAACTTCTTTAGGCTTCTCCACAACTTGCTTTGGCTTCTCCGGCAAAAGCTTTCTTCAGCGCTTCTTCCTGCTTCCCTGAATTCAATCTTATTCGGTACAGCGTTCTCTGATGAAGCTGTTTCGGTTTCGCTTCTTGTTTCCCCTTCCTTGTCAGTCGGAACTTCGATACAAGGTTATTCAAAAAGATTTGCCTGTCTGGAAAGCTCCTCCGAGGCAGCTGCAGACTCTTCCGCTGTAGCGGAATTGTTCTGTACCGTAGCGGAAATCTGTTCAATACCCGCACTAATCTGTGATACACCTTTTGCTTCTTCTTCCGATGCTGTGGAGATGTCCTGAATAAAGCTATTAATCTGTACCGTATGCTTTGAAACTGTTCCCAAAGACTCCGCTGTCTCTTCTGTTATCTTGGCTCCTTTTTCCACCGCCAAAATGGTTTCTTCAATGAGGGTTGCCGTATTCTGAGCGGCCTTTGCCGATTTTTGTGCCAGATTTCCCACTTCATCCGCAACTACCGCGAAGCCTTTTCCTGCAGCGCCTGCTCTTGCCGCTTCTATTGCGGCATTTAAAGAAAGGATATTGGTCTGGAACGCAATGTCATCAATCGTTTTGATGATTTTATTGATCTCATTGGACTTTTGAGTGATTTCCAGCATTGCTTTAGACATCTCCGACATCTTTTTATTGCTTCGTTCCACCGCCTCACCGGTATGTCCGGAAAGAACGGAGGCCTTCACTGCCATCTCCGCCGTTTCCTTAATCTTTATGGAAATATCATTCATGGTAGCACTCAGCTGTTCAATCGAAGAAGCCTGTTCTGTAGCCCCCTGGGAAAGTCCCTGCGCGGCAGAACTTACCTGCCCGGCACCGGAATTCACTGCACCGGCACTGTTCTTGATTTCGGACATAGTCTTATCCAGATCTCCGGTAATCTCCTGTAAAGTGAGAAGCAAGGGTCTATATGCACCGGGATAGTTCTCTTCATTATCCAGCGCAACACAGAAATTCCCCTGTGAAAGTTCTTTTTAACTTATCGGAAAGGTCCGTAATAATCCTTTGAATATTAGAGACAACATCCTGAATAGATGTACACAGATCTCCGATCTCATCTTTATTCTCATAGCGAATTCCTACCGCAAAATCTCCTTCTGCAACGGATTCACCTACCTTTGCGATTTCCTTTAGTGGATGAAGTGCTTTTCGAATCAAAATGGAGCTTACAACGATTAAAATTGCAAGACCTGCCGCACTGAAAAGCGTACAAAGTAAGACCAGACGATTTCTCGCAGACATAAACTCGCTGTTCAATACACTGACCATCGTCCAAAGCGTCACTCCATGGATATCCATAGGTCTAAAATAGACTCTTCTTACTTCTCCCCGGTTCATCGGTACCGTTACAAGAAACGGCTCCTTCTTTTCCATACCCGTATGAATCTCCTCCATGGAGCTCTCGGGCACCACCTCTTCCAGACTCTTCTTCTGCATCTCCGGATTCATGCTGTATAGCACAGTCCCTTTATGGTCTAAAAACACCGGTATGCAGGGATTTAAAAATTTTCATCTTCCTGTTTTACGCTGGAAAAAGATCTCTACATTAATATCCAACATGACACAGCCGATAAACTCTCCCTTTGGATTTTTTTAAGGGACTTGCCATCGTCATCACTTTGATCTCCGGACGCAAGGTATCTGCGTATGCGTCGGTAAGAAATCTGTCCCCCGTCTCTTTTGCTTTTTTATACCAGTCTGTAGCCGAATAAAAATCATAGGGCAAGGACATAATCTCTCCGGCTTCTCTCGCAGTCAGAGTCATATAGATTCCATATTCTTTTATTCCTTGTTGAAACCCGTTCGGTTCGAAAAAGATTCCCGTCCCCAAGCAAAGAGGATTCTTTGCAACCGATGCATTGAGAGAATCCAGGAACATAGATTCCGTATTGATCTGGATGCGGAAAGTTCCGCATCAATAACCCGGGATTGAAAATGAGTTGCCTCCATACCTGAGAGAGAAAGCGCTTTTTCCGTTCAGATCTTTCACCTTCCAAATCTGATTCGGCACTGCTCCGACAGAGTCCTCCTGCTCATTCATCTTTTTGTACGCCTACTTCCATAGTGGAGGAAATAGATTCCAAGCTTGCAATTACTTTCTGCACGTCTCCCATGGACATCGTTGCCTTATCGTTTAGATTGCCATCCAGCGCAGAGCTGATTGCTTTCTGTCCGGTGTAAATAATACTTAAGCTCATCAATAAAAAAATACAAGAACAATGCACAAGCCCAAGATTGCAGAGAGTCTGGTTCCGATTGATCCCTTCTTTCCCTGCTGCCCCTTTCTCTTTTTCATCATTTTCCCTCCCTGAAAAATTCCGGATTCCTTCCGAATCTAATTTTCTTTTAAAGTAAAGCGCTCTACCAGATCATTCAGATATTTGCCTGACCGGACATTTCTTCCGAAGCGGCAGCGGATTCCTGCGCCGTTGCGGAGTTATTCTGCACAACGGAAGAAATCTGATCGATTCCCTGTGTAAGCTGCGCTATCCTCGAGCCTCTTCTTCCGAGGCAGCTGAAATATCCTGAATATAGTTGTTAATCTTTTCGGTGTGTTGAGAAACGGTATCCAAAGATTCCGCAGTTTCTCTGCTGATTCTTGCTCCCTTTTCTACAGCATCAATGCTTTCCTCTATTAGAGATGCCGTATTCTGTGCCGCTTCGCCGACTTCTGTGCGAGATTTCCGACTTCATCCGCACAACAGCAAGTCCAATCCTTTCTCCTTGTTTTTCGACTAAGATTGACTTTCTATAAGTTTGCCATTCCTTGCTCTCCCTTCTAAAAAGAAAAGGCTATTTTTGGAGTATTCATCAGACCGGCGCAATATCCGTCTCTTTCAATAGAACTACGGCTTTACGAGAACGCAGTAATGTTAAAATATTCTTAAAATATGTCGGAATGTTGCATACTGATTTCAGGGCATTCGTTTCAAACCGGAAGACATTGCAAGTCACTTCTTTTCGAGAATAAATCGAGAGAAAATATTGCAAAAATATTCGCTTTTTCCATTTTTCTCTTATACAATTGCGTTTTTCGTTCGATAAAGTGAGGAAAGATCGATTTGGAGAAAGGATTGCATGTCAATATTTTTACGGAAATGGAATAGCCCTTACGGAAAAGACGCTTGATTTGCTATGGGAAGACAGAATCTTACGGTAAACAATATTGCATATGGATACCCCAAACTATAAATCCAAGTATCTCACTTTTTGAGAACGAGCTTCACCATATCACTATGGCAGAAAAGGGCAGTCAGAAAAATAAAAAGTATCCGAAGCAATTCGTATGCAAAGACCCAGGATACACAGTAGCAGGAATGAATCCAGCCGCTGGATGGAAACAACGTAGATATGGATCAAGAGCAGGGTGGAGCTTGTCAAGACCACCTATGCCTATCAGTTCATGGTGAACTCAATTTAATGATTTAAAACGACTCTCGACAGCAGTGAAAAACTACAGTCTTTTCTTCTGTTGAAAAGAATCGATTTGGGGGAGATGGAAAAGCATTTCCCGGGAAAAATAGTGAAAAGGTGGTAAAACTTATGGATAGTACAATGGAAGGAATGTTGGATACCTATCTTCTGGAGACGGAATCACTCTTGGATAAGTTAGATGAAATGCTGATTGCCGACGAGAAAATCGGCGATTTTTCCTCCGATGATGTAAATGAAATTTTCCGTATCATGCACACCATAAAAGGTTCCAGTGCCATGATGGAATTTCACTCCGATTTCAACATTGCCCACCACATTGAAGATATGTCTTCTTTATTCGAGACAAGGGCATGGATTGTTTTGAGTAATGAGCAAAAGAACGAACTTTTTCGATCTGATGTTCCGCTCGGAAGATTTTCTTCGGTGCTTAGAAAAAGTGAAAGCCGAGATCCTTTAGATGAAAATATAGAAGAATTTGCCGAAGAGATAAACAATTTCTTGGCAAAAATCTCCGGAGAGGAAAGCGGAAATACAAAGACCGCTTCCGGAGCAGGGCGTGCACAGGGGACCGTAGAAAGAGTGCTTCCGAATGATCCGAAAGCCATTAAATTCATCCATGTCTTCCTGGATCAGGGAATCGGCATGGAGAATCTTAGACATTTATGATTGTGAATGCTTTAAAAGAATATGATCTGGACTTCCGTTATTATCCAGTGATATGGATACAAACTCGAAACCGCCCAAGTCATTGTCGATGACGGATTTTTCCTTGCCTTTGAAAGGAAGAAGTCCTGAAAGGGAGAAAAAGGTGTTAAGAGGCAGAGCCATATTCTCTTATGAAAATCGTGGATGCAAAAAGAGTGAAGTAAAGACGGAAGAAAAGGAAAAACATTTCCGTACAGAATCCTAAGCAGAATAAAGAGAGAAGCTGCACCGCAGCCACAGAATACCCAGCGAAATCCACCGCTCCCGTAAAGCAAAGTTTGATTTCCTAAATTTACAAAAAGCTGGATAGTTTAAATGACCTCGTGGGAGAAATTGTAATCACAGAATCTATGGTTACTTCCTCTCCTGTTCTTCGTATGCTTCGCAGGAAAAAGTCTGGATAACTTCATGAAATCCGCAAGACAGCTTCGAAAGCTACCGATGATTTGCAGGACATCGCCATGAGTCTTCGAATGGTCTCCATTTCCGGCGTATTCCAGAAAATGAATCGTATCGTCCGCGATATGAAGCAGAAGCTCGGAAAAAGACGTGAAGCTTACTATTATCGGCGAGGATACGGAGTAGACAAAACCATTGTAGACAGTCTGCAGGATCGCTTGATGCATCGTCAGAAACAGTATGGATCATGGTATTGAGACTACTAAGGAAGAACGTATTGCTGCCGGAAAGGATGCACAGGGAGAATTGATTCTCTCCGCTTCCCATACCTCTTCCGAAGTGATTATCACCGTAGAGGATGACGGTTACGGTATGAATCCGGAAAAACTTTTTGGATAAGAGCGGAGGGAAAAGGACTGCTTTTATAAGCCGCGTTCCGAATATTCCAAGAAGGAGCTTGGGCTTAATCATGCTTCCGGGCTTCTCTACCAATAAGAGTGTTACCGAATTCTCCGGCAGAGGCGTAGGGATGGACGTTGTAAAGAAGAATCTGGAATCGGTAGGAGGTGCCATCAGCATTTCCAGTGAACTGGGAAAAGGGTCTACCTTCACGATGAAAATCCCGCTTACTCTGGCTATTATGGACGGTATGAAGGTTAACGTAGGCGATACAATCTTCACCATCCCCATCGTAAATATTCGCCAGTCCTTTAAAATAGACGATGCGGAGTTGTCTTTGATGAAAATGGAAACGAGATGGTAAAAAGAATGGATGTCTTCTATCCCATCGTTCGCCTGAACAACTTCTACGGCATAGAAGGAAAATACACCGACCTTGCAGACGGCGTTCTCATCTGGGTAGAAGCAAACGACAAGTCATGTTGTCTCTTTGTTGATGACTAATCGGAGAACAGCAGGTTGTTGTAAAGCCGCTTCCCGCTTACTTTAACGCCTTTGATCTAAAAGGCAAACGGAATCAATGGCTGCTCCATTCTCGGAGACGGAAATATATGTATCATTTTTAGATGTCTTAGGCTTTGTACTCTCAAGCTATTGAAAATGAATAAGGAGGAAGTATGGCAGAAGAGTTTATGGATGAGTTTTTTGAAGACGAAAAAATAGAAGAACAGGAAACAAATGACGCAGAACGCTGTCTTACCTTCGAATCCGCAGGGCTTGTCATGTATATGAGCACAAGCTATGTCATTGAGATTATCAATGATCACAGTATCACTACTCTCCCCATGGTTCCTCACTATGTAAAGGGAATCATCAACCTGAGAGGTTCTATTTTACCTGTCATTGATATCCGGTTACTGATGGACAGAGAGGCAGAAGAATATACTTCAAAAGACCTGTATTATTGTCTTAAATATTGAATCCATTCCTATCGGCATTATTGTGGACAGAGTACGACAGGTTATCGATATCGATCCGGATGAAGTGCAGTCCATTCCGCTCCGTAACAGACAGAAACTATGCAACGGCATGATTACTCTGGATTCCGGAGAGGTGGCTATGTCGCTTTGATGCGGAGGCTTTTGGTACAGTCCTCTTCGAGGCTGTATAAGGGTTCTTTCATGTATGATTTATCAGACGAAGACTTTAAACGACTCTATACCTATATGCAGGAAAAATTCGGCATTGACTTACGAAGAGAAAAGCCTTTTGATTGTTAGCCGCCTTTCCAGCATTTTTGGAAAAATCGGGGTATGGAGAGTTTCACAGCTATGTAAACGACATTCTCTCAAAAGAAAATCAAGACATGCTGACTACGCTTTTAAACAAGCTCACTACGAACTACACCTATTTTATGAGAGAAGAATCCATTTTGATTATTTGGAAAAGGTGGTTCTTCCGGAGCTTGCTAAAAACATGAAAAGGACAAGGTCCTTTTCTATCTGGAGCGCAGGCTGTTCTTCGGGAGAAGAGCCCTACAATATTTCCATGTATCTTCTGGAATTCTTTGAAAGCTTCCCGGAAAATGGGATACCAGGATGCTCGCAACGGATATCTCCCATAATGTACTGAACAAAAGCGATTAATCCCTCTTATCCATGGAAAGTCTGGAAAAACTTCCTAAGGCATGGAAAAACAAGTACTTTATTCAGCAAAAGGACGAAAGCTATACGGTCAGTAAAGAGCTAAGAAACAATGTGATTTTTCCCGCCCCTTTAATCTGATGGAACCCATTCACTTTAAACGAAACTTTGACCTTATCTTCTGTCGAAATGTAATGATTTATTTTGACCAAGTAACAAAAAGATGCTTTAGTGAAACGTTTTTATGATGCAACCTATCCGGGGGATATCTTTTTCATTGGTCACTCCGAAGGATTGACCAAGCAAAGCTGTCCTTATAAATATATTAAACCGGCTATCTATCGGAGAGAAGAATAGTCGAGGGCAAAAATGAAAACATTTTTCAAAGAATCACATCCAGATTATTGCCATGAGGGGCTTCCACAGGAGGAACGGAAGCTCTTCTTTCGATTCTGGAAAAAGTTGCCTCGCTAATCTCCCTCCCTATAGTCATTACACAACATATGCCTCCCGTTTTTACACAGATGTATGCCGAAAGACTGGATAAGCTCTGCAAGATGGAGGTACGGGAAGGAAAGGATCAGGACCGGCTGTATCCGGGACTCTGCCTCATTGCGCCCGGAGGGCTGCAGATGAAGGTTGTTCGGGACGTCCAAGGACTAAAAGTAGAGTGTAAGGAAGGCGAAAAGGTTTCCGGACACTGTCCTTCGATTGATTACCTCTTTACCTCCGTAGCCGAAAGTTGCGGGCATAATGCCATCGGTATCATTCTGACCGGTATGGGAAAAGACGGGGCAAACGGACTGCTTGCTATGCACGAAAAAGGAGCCTTTACCTTGGGACAGGATCAGAAAAGCTCCATTGTTTACGGAATGCCCATGGAGGCCTATAAACTCGGTGCTGTGGATAAGCAGGGAAACCTCAACGAAATTGCAAGCTTATTAATAAACGCCATGAAGGAAGGAGCGGCAGAAAGCTAAAGCTCCTTTTTCTATGCTTAACAAACAGCTCTCAAAAGCTCTATCAGCTCCTTTTTCTTTTATCTCTTTTTATCCATTATTTTTATTCTATGCTATACGATTTTTGTCTTATCTTTCTTTTTCTCCTTTGTCGATATTAAAAGCGTATGTAGATTATCTATCATAAAGATCAAACTCTTTATCTTTTTCTGATTGGTTTAGGAGCAAAATATGGGAATAATAAAAGGCAGTTTTACACAAAAATAGCCATGGGTCTGCCCAACATCTGGGAGTTTTTAGCTGATGGCATCTCTTTTCTGTAATGACTGTCAGCTTTTTCCGCAATTGCTTATGAGGGATATAAAGACAGTTTCAAGACAGTAAAAACAATCCCCTCTACACGAGAACAAGACAAAGAGCTGGCTCCTATTTAGATTTTTCAGGAGTTGCTATACGAAGAGCAGGATCATGGTGACCGACTTGTTCATTACGGAGACTGGAACGGAGATATCCGAAGGGAAGAAGCCGAAGAAAAAAACTTGCCTCCGACTCGGAGATGCTTCCTGTAGTCGAGCTAACTCTTCCGAAGCGGAATCGGAGACCGAGACGGAAAGTACGGAAGAAAGTCGAACCGAAGCGAAACCCCTCCGGAAACAAGTAGCATAGCAGAAACGGAGACTTTAGCGATAATAGACTTAAATACTCCGCAAACAGCGCAAGAAGCTGCAGAGGATGCACAAAAACATCTACCCTTCCCGTAAAATCGGATCCCTTTGAGAATTACTACGGTACTTCTACATTCAATGACTACAATGTCTATCTGGATACAGCTTTTGGGTCCCATGCCCCTACTATAACCAGCATGACAGTCACTGGGCCAGCTATCTCTATGGAGGACAGGACAGCATCAGTAAATACGGTTGCGGTCCGACTACAGCAGCTATGATTGTTTCCGCCTTCGAAATGTAAATGGAAGCATTACCCCGAAGGAAATGTCCAATTGGTCCGCAGCTTACGGCTATTTTTGCCCCTAAGAGCGGTTCCTACACGACTATATCCCGGCGGTACTCTCCGCCTTGACCTTGTTGTAGACAGCGTACAGGATAGAAGCCCTGCAAAACATCGCAAATCTATTAAACAACGGGCATATTCTTGTGGCACTGATGGGAAAGGTGCACTGACAAACGGAGGGCATTTATCATCATTACAAAGCAAAATGCCAACGGAAGTATATCCATTGCCGACCCGAACAGTTATCCCAACTCACAAAAGGATTGGGATCCGGCACAGATTATGCGAGAACTGAAACAGAATTATGACGCGGGAGGTACTTTGGTCCGTTCGTATTCGGGACGTAAATCAAAAAGTGAAAAATCCGAATATTCTGAATATCCTTTAGCCAGTCCCCCTGCTAAAGCGGATAGAAAGAGGACCATGAAATTTTGCATGGCCCTCTTTTATTCCTCAGTTTGAATAGTTCGACTTCCAAGTCTGTACCTTTTTACTCTATTATGCCCGTTTGTAAGCCTGTACTTCCCAAGCAGTTATGCTTTTTGTAGCCTTTCTTCATCTTCATGGTACTGACTTTTATGCCTGTTCTTCAATCTTCACCGCTGACTGATAACCACCTCGAAATGCGCACCACCGCGGAAATCTCTCATTCACTGCAGAGCTGCTGTCGAAAGTCTTCCACCTCATCCGCAACCATGCCGATCACCCTTTGCCGTGTTCTCCGGCTCTTGCAGCCCTCAATATTGGCATTTTAAAGCGAGAATCTTCTGTCTGCTCTGAATGCTCTTTTAAAATCATTGAGTGACTCTTCCGAATATCTCTAGCAAGTTCTGTGTCTCTTTTAATTCCGTCAGATAATTTTATCCGCAAATTACGAATCGAAGTTCATGCAATCCGCCAGCATAAACTGCTCCATGCTGAAGACCAAGAGCTTTTAATGCCGCCTTCTCTTTTTCCGAATCGTCACACAATCCCCTTTTTCCAGGTAAATCGTAGCAATCTTTTCTCCTTCGTATTGAAGGTCAGCCTGAATGAAGAAGAGCCAAATTCATGGGATCTACGTTCCAAAGCATCGAGCCTTTCCTGGCTCTCGGCATTAGCAAAATACGTGACTTTCGTATCTCTGCGACTGCACCATTGCCTCCAATCCTGTAGTAGCGCCCAGATCACAAAGCATGGATTGAAATTACTCTTTCCCTGCAAAATCTTGAATATGAATTTACCATTTTTCTTCTTCCTTCTATCATGAACATGATAATAACTAACATCTAAAACAATATCGGCAAAGATAGATATAAGACTCAACACTAAGAATCTCGGAATAAAAAGAGGGCTGTGAAAATGAAAGTGACCCCTAAAGTTAGACTTTTTACGCGTAGCAGTTTTATGGCTGCTACGCTGTTTTCTCTGCATGCCAAGAGGCTAAGCCTGTATTGAACAGGACTCATCCATCCCTAGTTTCTCCTTAATTCTATTTTCATTGTAATACTTTATATATCTTTCTATTTCGGATTTCAATTCTTCGTAACTGTAATAAAACACACCATAATAGATTTCTTGCTTTAGCAAGCCAAAGAAGTTTTCCATAACTGAATTATCTAGACAGTTACCTTTTCTAGACATACTTTGGAAAATATGTTCTTGTTTCAGCCGATTTGTATACGCCTTCATCTGATAAGCCCAGCCTTGATCCGAATGGAACGTTCTACGATAAGGGCAATCGGATGTGACTTCTATCGCCTGCTTAAGGGCATCCATTACATTCTTTGCAGATGGACGCTTATCTATTCCAAAGCTTAGTATTTCTCCGTTACACATATCCATAAAGGGATCCAAATAGAGTTTATGCATAGTCATATGACCTTTCACATCTACTTCATAGTACTTGAACTCTGTTGTATCGGTAGTTATTTTCTGATGTGGTATATGCGTATTAAACCTTCTTCTAATCCTATTAGGAGCAACAGTTCCAACTCTTCCTTTATAGGAACGATATTTTCTGCTTTTGCGGGTAAAAGATGTTACTTGAAGCCCTAGCTTTTGCATGATTCGCTGAACTTTCTTTTTGTTGATCATATATCCTTTGTTGTGCAATTCAGCTACTACTCTGCGATAACCATAATCCTTGTTTTTCTCACGTATAGTAAGAATTGTTTCTTCTAGTATTTTATCCGGATTCTCTCGGTCAAATCTTTTTTGCCAGTACATAAAAGTTGCCTTAGGCATGCCTATATAAGAGAGAAGGTCTTTTAGTTTGAACTCTTCGGAGACTGTTGATGACGAGCGCCGTTCTCTCATTTTTGCTTCGTCCTCTAAAACGCAGCCTCCTCAGTTCTTTTAAAAAGCATTCTCGATTCTAAGCTTCAGTAATTCATCTTCTAACTCTTTTATGCGTTTTTTACTTGCATCAATCGGAGTTTTGGTAGATGGAATGGAAACATTTTCTATTGGTTTTTTCAATGGTTTCTTTTTGCCTTTCTTGTGCGGTTTCAACCCATCAAGGTCAGATGCACGAAAGCGATTTACCCAGTTTGCAATCATACAAGCATTAGAAAGTCCTTCTTGTAGAGCTAGCGCCTGATATGAGATTTCACTTGTTAGGGTATAACTCTACAACAGAACGCTTTTTTCAAAAGAATAAATTTGTTTTTTACGTGAACGCCTAAGTCCATTATCTCCGAATCTTTTATAATTGTGAACCCATCTTTCGACGATGGACTTAGTTGGAATTCCATAAATTTTAGCAAGATATCTATATCCACCTTCACCATTTGTATAAGCAATAACAACTTTCTTCTTGAATTCAAAAGAATATTTAGCCATAAAAATACCGACCTCCCAATCGTTAGATTATTGGTCTCACTTTTGGGGTCGGTACAAAAAGTAAAATAATTTTCTAGCAATATAGGTCTGAACTTGACATCGCTTCGCTAGCTTTCGCCACGTCACGGATACTAAGCGAAAACTGCGTTTCTCTTGTTTTTCGTAGCACCGACGGCCTCGAACTACCCCGCATTCAGACCTATATTGCATAAATCACTTTATTATTTTTGATTTTTTACAGCCCCTTCTGTAAGTGAAAAACGGCTATCTTCTCCTTAGATCTGAAAGGAGGAATAACTGATAGACATGAAAAGCCAGGATGCCGGAGCAGGAAGAAACATATCCGCCAGTGCTTCCAAGGTTACCCTCGTCCCTATTTTTCGCTTTTACAGAGGGTTTCATCTTCTTGCTTTTTGTTAGCTCCTGTACTATCTCCTTGCAACTCGGAAGAAGTTGCACACGAATATCCTCTTTCTTAGGAAGATTGTCTGCAAGATATCTCACATTGCTATATGGAATAGCTCCAAACTTTCCATAAGCTTTCTTCTTCTCCCCTTTATAAAAGATACGGATACCGAAGTGGTCGGATAAATCTGAAGACCGGTAATCTGCGGATGACAGGCAAGCATCCTGCTTAAAATCGTTTCCTCTCTTCACTGATTCGGAAACGCTCCAGTCTAAGTCGAAGGAACTGTCATTTTCATGGCATATTTGAAACTGCATAACAACCTCTCTTTATACAAAACCATTTTCATGGCTATAGCCTAAATACTGGCAAACACAAAACACCACAACAGTTAGTATACACTATTTGTTTTTGCTTTTGTGTCTAAAAATTTTTCATATAAAGAAAAGTAGTTCCTCCTACCCCTTTCTTTCTCTCTTTATTCATTGGTTTTTCTTTATTCTCTTTTCCCTATTTTCTATATTCTCTATTAGACAGAATCTTATATACTATTGTTCGTTCGGGAGAAGCTGCAAAAGTCCGAAGTTCGAAATTCCATAGTTTTTATCCGAGAACCACCTCTTCTCCCCTGTCAAGAAAAATAAGGACATGCTTTGCCCTCGTTACCGCTACATAATCCAAGCAGATATTTCGATTGTCAGAACGAGCGGAAGGATTGCCCCTGCTGAACTGATGATAACAATATTGGCATTTAAGCCCTTGAAAGGTGGGCTTGAGTACAATATGATCCAAAAGCCTGAGGAGTAAAAGCCAATATCCTTTATGCTGTTCTTAAAGTAATTCTGCTTCTCTTCGAATTACACAGTACCAAAAATCTCTTCTTTTAAATCCGGGTAGCTTCCTAAAATTTCCAAAAAGAGACTGCAAGCCCCTCTCCTTCTGCTCCGGACAGTTTTGATATACACCGTGAAAGGGACAATGCTTTAAGAATTCCGGTCTTTATGCGATGCTTCCATATCTCTATAGGAATGCATCCTCCTGCGAAAAAGCATCATTAATCCAGTCCACCAGCATCTTGTTGGCACGATAATTCTCATTCAGATAAAGAATCTGCACATTGCGCTTCTTCTCCATCTCCCTTTTTCATATTGTAGAAGACTTGTCTTTCTTTTTCCTCCTCCTGATAGATTGTCTGCCTCGGGTCTCCCACCATAAAGAGACAGTTATGACGCATCTTCCCCTTTTTATCCGTTGCAAGGCTGAGTAAAATATTGAGTTGACTCTGATTCAGATCCTGCAGCTCATCTGCGTAAATCTTACTGAAAATCCCTTCTTAGAACCTGTAGAAAGGCTTTTGTTCTTCTGTAAGAGCCTATAACAGCGCTCTTCCAGCGGAATATCCCCCTCTTCCCCGCACGATACTTTATCTTCTTTATTCTGCTCAGTATTTATATTTTTTTGAGTCTTTATGAATATTTTTCACAGCAAAAGCTTTTCTCCTTCTCCAAGATCCACAGGCAAAAATCATGAAAGGTCATAATATGCATGCCGTCTATGCCATGTATCTTTTTCTTGAGTTTGTGTGCGGCTTCCTATTGATAGCCATCTCTATAGAGATGTTTTTTTAATTTTCTGCTTAAATTCCTGTACCGCTTCCTCGCAGTAAAGGCAATCAAAAGAAAGTGGGATAGTCTCTCCACCCATAATCTGATTCAATATTCTCCTCGAAAAGTAGGGTGGTCTTCCCCGTTCCGGGCCCTGCGATGATAAAGAGATTATCTTCTACATTTCCCGGATATATCTCTCTTCCTTCGCTCAGTCCAAAATCTCCTCTTTTTTCTCCATTCTACCCTCTACAGCGTAGCAGAATTCTCAGTCTTACTGACTATACATTTGAAAAAAACAGGGCACCGTAAAAACGATCCCTGTCTCAAAACTACTCTGACTTTGTTGCCAAATGCAGTCCCATACTCTCTAATTTGTTTAAATATCTCGTCCAAAGACTTTCTTCCCATATTTCTCACCTTCATCAGGTCATCCATGGATTTTTGCACAAAGATCTTCCACCGTATTGATACCTGCTCTTTTTTAAGCAATTATAGGAACGCACGCTAAGCTCCAGCTCATCAATGCTCTTGTTTAATTCATCACTCTCCATATCCTGCGTACTGCTGCCGCTTCCTGCAAGATTTCGAACATTGCCCTCCATATCCATGAAAAGCTTTAAATGGGTCTGTAAAAACTCTTGCCGCAAGAGAAACCGCCTCTTCCGGATGCATCGTCTTATTCGTGTTGACATCCAAAATGAGCTTCTCCTCTTCTTCACCCTGTTCTTCCACAAAGACATTTACCTTCTTTACAGGAGAATAAATGGCATCGATTGCAATCACGCCGATAGCGGAATCACTGTGGTCTCGGGTATTTGCCCCGTCATAACCGCGCCCCTTTGTGATAATCAATTCCATATAGAGTTTTGCATCCTCTCCGGAAAGCGTTGCAAGCACCAAATCCGGATTCATAATCTCCACTTCGGAGCTTACCTTGATATCGGAAGCACTGAACAACTCCCTCTCCCATAGTAATCCACATAAGCCACAACTGGTCTTCCGAACTTCGCTGTAGCGGATAGCCAGCTTCTTCAGATTCATGACAATCTCGGAAACGTCCTCTTTTGACTCCCGGAATGGAGGAAAACTCATGATAAACACTGTCAATCTTTACCTCACTGACTGCAGCACCGGGCATAGAAGAAAGAAGGATTCTCCGAAGAGAGTTCCCTAGTACGGTAGCTTCTCCCTTTGCCAGAGAAGTACATACAAAACGACCATAACCCTGTTCTTCTATAAGCTCTTCTACTTCTAATACTGGTTTTCATACGTTCTCCATTCCTATCCTTATACTTTATTACAGCAGGCAAATGCTGTTCTTCAACTCTATAACATCATCTATCGCTGTTTCTTCTTTGCGAGTTCGAAACATGATCCATGATTCTCGCGAACATATCATTACTAAGCCTATCCATTATACATATTTTTTCAAAAATATCGAGTACTTTTCCTGAAAATACCGAAGAAATAAGCTTAAGCAGCGAGATGTTTTTCCTTTTCCATCTCTGTAGTCTGTCTTCCAAGAATATTCTCCATAGGGACCTGAAACAAAACGCTGAGTGCGAACATATTGTCCAAACTGGGAGTGCTTTCCCTGCTGCCACTTATAAACTGCCTGAGGTTCTAAAAAAATCCCATATAAGAAGAGATATCTTTTCACTCTCAAGCCCTTTTTCTTTTTCTAAGGCGTTCGATATTCTTTCCCGTTGCATAAACATCAATCACAGGGTATTCCACTTTAATACCTTCCTTCATTCGGAACCTCCTTCCCATTTTTCCCTTCTATATTATCGACATAAATTACTCTACAGAAAATCATGGAACGTAGCTCTAAACACAAGCCTTTTTCAAAGCTATTCTGTTAAAATAAGCGGAAGCTTAACTAGCTAGCTTCCGCTGCAAAAAGAGCTGATGACGGAATCGGACCCGTGACCTCGCACTCACCAATGCGACGCACTACCGACTGTGCTACATCAGCATACTCAGAACATTAAGAAAATAGCATAAGACACCGCAGTCTGTCAATTCTTTTTGGAAAAACTCTGCGTCCCTTTTCAATCTGCCTTTTTCTTTATTTTTATTCTATTTACGTTGCTATAAGCAAATATAGAATATATAATGTCCAAGGTTAATTTTTATAATTGAATGGAAATCTTTAATTAAAGAAGTTTTTTCACAATAAGGAGGATAATAAAAAGAAAATGAAAAGCAAGACCATTATAGCGGTTGCGAGGTCTCTGGGGCTGAAATACCTCGAGGACATCGGAGAAGCCGCCAGTGTTTTAACAGGTATTACCTTTACATCCGTTACACCGGTAAATATCATGAATGCTGCTTTTTCCCTGTCACAGATGGGGAATCATCCCAGCAAAGACTTAATGAAGTTAATTTCTAAAGACATTAAAGCGGTAAGCACCATCAATCTGTCCGGCTACCTTACCAGCGCAATCATTAAAAACGGGTTTACCAATAAAGGGACTATCAAAACATGGTTGACGGCATTGCCGAGCTCGTTTCCCACTTTGCTGAAAAACGGCTTAGTGAACTGTAGTGAAATAGATGGGAGGAAGAAGATATCTCCCTCTATTGTCTGAGCGGAAGAAGCCATGTCTATACCAGAGCACAGTTCGATAGCTTAAGAATGGATGCGGACGCAAAAACGGCAGAAGGATGAAAGCCGCGGTGTCCCCGGCATCATCCTCGGCATCTTCGGTGCTCTCGTCGGTGCCTTTGTCGGTGCCATCTTCGTCTTCTTTATCGCAAGACTGGGCTATGTATCGCTTTACGGCGGTGTCATCATGGGCTTTACAACGGTTCTCGGATACAAAAATTTTTGCCAGCCGTTTCGGACTGATTGGTATCCCTGTCTGTCTTGTATTCATGGTGGGAATGTCCTATTTAGCAAACCGGCTCGACTTTGCGTTCCTTTTATCCGATGCTATCCATGAGGATTTTTCCCACGTTATCGATTGTTTCCAATATATGCAGGATATTTTTGATGCAAATGATCCGCAGGTTGCCGCAAGCTATCACAGAAACCTTTATCAGCTTTGGGCATTCACCATGGGAACCGGCGCTCTCGCCACCATTACAACCTACCTCTCCGATAAGAAGGCGCTGCCGTCCTATCCGATTCTGAATGAAAGCCATAGTGTTCCACTGGCCGGAAGCTATATCGCCTCTCCGGATTTGAGCGGTCTTTCCCATCTCAGTGAATATGCGGACAGCAGTAATGAATACACAAGCGGATCCGGAGATGACAACACCGGCACTCATGCCAACTAATCCGGTATAAGATAAAATCAACTCCGGTCTTACAGAAACTACAGAAAATACATTTCACGATATTTTCTCCCGGGAAGGAGGATGATACCGTAAGTGCTTTCAACTATTTTTATAAAGAAGAAAAAGGAGATTATTATGTCACAAAAAGCAGATTATGACCATCGTTGTTACCCTTGTTTGTGCCGCTATCAGCTTCGCAGAGATTCAAAACATCCGCTATGCAAAGCAGGTTGACACACCGACAACCATTCACCCCATCAGATTGATTGCTTGCATCGCCATCGTCATCATGGGAATCTATTCTCTGGTTACCGGACACTATATCCTAAACGTAGGATAGTTCAGCACGGTACTTTCTGAAACGAGATATTGCACGCTCTTTCGGGCTGTAAAAAAATTAAAATAATAAAGAGATTCTGCAATAGGCCTGAATGCGGGTAGTCTGAGCCCGTCGGTACTTGCGAAAAACAGAGAAACGTAGTTTTTTCGCTTAGTATCCGCTACGTGGCGAAGCTAGCGAGAGCGTGCCCCAAGTTCAGACCTATATTTCTTAGAAAATTATTTTAATTTTTTACAGCTCCTTCTTTATATACAAAAAACGAGTATCCTGCACAGAAGCGGAATACTCGTTTTTTGCAATTTGCTTTTATGAAACTTTTTATGAAATCGTCTTATTAAAGCAGAATCGTTTATTCGGCTGTATTTTTCAGCGTTTTTCTGTAGTTTCAGTGCTTTCCATAGTTACAGCGCTTTCTGTAGTTTCAGTACCTTCCGTACTTTCTTCGCTCTTTTCTTCGCTAACTGAACTCTCTTCTAAAAACGGATCTTCCAAGAGAGAACGTCTCACTCTGCTCGCAGTACTTGAATGAAAGCACTAAATCATTATAGCCTTCCGCTTGTACAATGACCTGGTCTTTTTTGCCGGTCATTTTCGAATCGGAAATGGAAATCGCATTCTCCTTGCCATTATTTCCCTTGATATCCAGAGTTGCGAAGCTGTCTTCCTTATAGTAAACATTTCCTGCATAATTGATTTTATTATACACTGTACCATTTACAGTAATAGACTTCACTTTTGCTATGTATTCGGTAACCTCATCACTCTTCTGATTGTTGTCGAAAGAAATATAATAAACCCTCTAACACTTCCCTTCTTCACTTCAGCCCCTTCAGGCACCGCTAAGCTATCGGCTTCTTCTTTTTCCTTTCAAAGTGACCTGATACTGCAGTTTCTTATAGCCTTCCGCATAGACTTCAATCACATTTTCCCCTTCTTCGAAAGCAGAGGGAGAAAGACAGATAATGCTATAATTTCCGCCGCCGTTGTTAAAGTGTAACGCGTATGTCGCGTCCTTCCGATTCACCTCCGTGTGGTAAGGTGCTTTTCTTATATTCCACCCCGTTTACCACCACTTTGTTGACTTTCTCCAGGTAATTGGTAACATCCTTTTTCGGATACGACTTCTCCGGCACAAAAGAAAGCACATTTCGATTGTTATATCCTTTCCGGTCTTCCTCAAAGTACTTAACTTCCGGTACCTCCAGTCCTTTGTCCTCTTCTTCCTTCGGCTCTTCCGGCGTATCAGACTTTTCTTTCACTTGGAAGGTCGTGTTCAGCGTTCCGTTCTGCTCTTTCACTTTCACATAAACGGTGTACTCGCCTGCCTCCCTTGAAGCGTCCGGCTTTGATGATCAGTTGGTCATTCTCTTTATCCAAAAACGTAGTAATCGTTTCCGGAAGTTCCGCCTGCAGACGCATCCAGAAGAGTCTTTACTTTGCCGTCCCCTTTCTGTAAAGAAACCCCTGCAAAGCGTAGTATCGCGTTTCTCGGAAGGGAGAGTGTCAGGTCCTTTTCCAACTGCGGCTTCTCCTACCAGAGTCGGCTTCCCGGTGATTTCTTCCTGCGTAATCGTAAGAGTAATATCCACCTTCTTGTAGTCCGCTCCCGCATCAAGCGTAATCGTATGCTTTCCGACTTCGGGAGTCGCCGGATTCAGGAAATTAAAGGCATAACGATGCAGGGTAATGGTGCCCTTCTCCGAATCAATCGTGACTCTCTTCGGATAATTATAATTCATCTGATTTTCACTGCTGCCATCGGTATATACACCCTGTATCTTCGAAAGATATTTTTTGTTGTCCGTGCGGAGAACAATTTCTTCCCCCTTCTTGATGGTCGTTCCGCTAAAGCTCGGTGTATCCTCTCCCTTGTACTTCTTGAAATCGCTCAGACTTCCGAGTGTTCCGTCTTCCAGAACAAATTGTACTTCCGATACCCCGTTAAAATCGGCTGTTTTAGCCTCTTTCCGATACGCACTATAAGAACGAATCTTTCCGCCTTTCGTCTCGTCCTCCTTCAGCGCATTCATGTATTTTTCTACACTGTAGTAGTTTTTTGCCCCCTCATTAAAGAGGTAACCGAAGCGATCAAAGTTCATGCCGTAGTACCAAACAAGGACATTCCGGGCATCTTCGTTTAGGGCTTTAATTTCATTTAAAACCAGGGCATTTTCAAGGAGATCATAGTCAAATACCACATTCACACGGGTATTCACGGTTCCGGTTGCGGAGGACACCCCGTCATACACGGATTCCTTCCCTTCTTCCGGATGCCTTCTTTCCCGCATGGGTGAATGTTTTTCCGCTTGTTGCCGCAGAAACCGCATCCGCCTTCTTCCCGCTGTGGGCAGATCTCGCACTGCTTCTTGCCGCGTCTTCCTGCTTGTCTTCCGTATTCTGTCCTTCTCCCTTGTAAACGATAAACTGTTTACTGAGCGCAGGATAGCCGGAATATTTAATCTTAATGGTATACATGCCGGCTTCATCGGTATTGACCGTCTTCTCTTTATTGGAACTCGTGCCGTAGAGGATGAAATTGCCGCCGAAGTTGAAGTAATCATCGATATAGGAAAGCTTCTCCCTTCTTTTCCGCTCGGTTTCTCCAAAGTCACCCTGCATATCATCAACTTTGATTTCATTTCCGAAGCTCTCCCCATTCTCGCCGTTAATCCGGAACTTTGACTCTCTCCGGTCTTCGGTGCCATGGTCTCCTGCGCGATGTCCACTGGAATCTCGTGTTGCTCTGCAACTCAATCGGAAGAGTGATGACTTCCTCCGTCTTCTTGGAGTGAATCGCCAAAATATAGAGTCCGCGAGAACGCATATTGTCCTGTCCGACCGGCACCTGCAATGTGCCTACAAAAGCCATGCTTTCCGGATACCGGATCCGTCTTCTTGAAGTTTAAATTTCGATTCAGGACAGTATTGTCCTCATAACGAAGAAGGAAATCTGATCAATGCCGTTAAACCAGTCTTTCTCCTTATCCGTTCCCAAGCTGAATTCCGCTTTGATGCCTTTTCCGCCGACGCCGTTTCCTTCCGCATCAATAACGACGGGTTTCACATAAAATTCCGCCTGAATGGCATCCGGATCCTCGTTCTTCTTTTCAAAAAGAGTAAAGGTGCTCTTCTTCGGCGTAAATCTTTCTTTTCCGTCCTTCCCGTTATTCGGAAGAAGACGGTCAAATACCGTCGCCGTTCCTTGCGCAAGAAGGTACTTCGGATGATCCTGCGGGTCGCCCGCCGTGACTTCCACCTTGGACTCTTCCGCTTGAGCTTTTCCTTCTTCCAGCTTAATTTCCTGCTTCTTCCCGTCCGAGTTTCTACTAATCACGAGTTTCTTCGGATGGGCAACCGTAGCTCTCCACTTCGCAATCTGCCCGGAATCGTCCACATTCGTGAGAGCGGAGGAAATGTCCGTTCCGTCCACTGTAACGGTATAGTCCTCTTTCGTGCCCTCTAAAAAGGCAAGAGAGAGGAAATTTCCGAGCTCGGTATTCACCAGTTTGGTCTGTGCAGTCGCTACGAGACTGGCTGTCTTGCTCTCCTCTTGTTCTTCCTTCTTTGGTTCTTCCTTCTTTGGTTCTTCCTGCTTCGGATCCTCTTTCTTGGTATCGTCTTCTTTTGTAGCGCTACCCTTATTTCCAGAATCCTCCTTCTGCTTACCCTGACTCGCATTCTGCTGTGTTCCCCTAGAGCCGCTACTTTGTCCACTGCCTCGAGAACTTCCGCCAAGGCTACTTCCGCTGCCGCTACGTCCGCCGGAACTTCCCGTTCCGCCGGAAGGAATCGATCTGTCCGCACCGGCTACCTGCTGTGTATTTTCCGAAGAAGAGAGTCCCTTTCCGTTTTCATACACGGCAACGCCGTCTTTTGTCCAGCGTCCGGCGCTGTCCACCGTATACCCGTCCGGTGTTGTTCCGCCTGTAAAAAGTTCTCCATATCTTGCATTATCTTCCGCAATAAAATAATAGCAATAGCCGTCAATCCACTGCCAACCGCTCAGAAGTCTTCCCGTGAACTGCCCCGATTCCGTGCTTAAGAAATAGGACTTCCCGTTCAGTGTTAACCAGCCGGTCTTTAAGCTTCCGTCTTCGGGACTCAAGTAGTACCAATTCTTCTTATAAACTACCCATCCTTTTTATCTTCTGTGCTTGTCCGTCTGTGAATATCCACTTATTCCCTTCTACCTTCCAGACCCCTTCCGTACCTACTCTGTTTGTCTCCGCAAAAACGGTCATTGATGGATTCAACATCATCGACATCGCCGCAACAACGGCAAGCGTTCTAAACCCACGTTTTACCATAGATTCCTCTTCCTTTCTCTTTGCACTCTTTGTACCAAAAACCAATTAAAAATGACATTTTTTAAACTTCGCATTGTATAAGGAAAATATTGCTGTCCCCAAACCATTAAAAAGTTTATTTTAAAAATGTTTTTCTTAACTTAAATTAATTTATTTTGGATTGCTATTTATTTTTGCCATCGCTAACTTATCATTAGTTTCTGACTAACGTCAATAAAATATTTATGACTTTTTGTTAAAAGCTAAAAAGCTAAAAAGCAAAAATTCCACCGTCAAAAAAATCCTGTCTCTGTGCTATACTTAAAAAAAGTTCGCAAAAGCGAAAGAAAATAGTATGGAACCTGTCTCCAATATGCATTGTGACAATATCTTTACTACACACGAGACAGAAAAGAGGAAAAGAAAAATATGAATCTTACAAAAATGGAATGCCCGAACTGCCACGGAGAACTCACGATTCCGGATGGAATGAAGGAAGGTTTCGTGACCTGTGCCTATTGCAAGACAAAGGTCTATATCGAGCCGAATAAGCCGAACATTACACAGAACATTCATATCGATAATGTCAATATGGGGCAAAGAAGCGCTCCGGTACAGCAGGATTTCGGTGTACTGCAGGCGGTAGCCATCATTGGCGGAATTGTTTTTATTTTCTTGATGCTCATTCTCAGTAACATTTTCCGCACACCTCGTACGTCTTATACAAACACTTCCCTGTACGACGGCAACATTCCGCAGCGTGCCGGAGGATGAAACCGTAAAGAGCTTCGTAGAAAAGGCTTTCGGAAAGCAACTTAAGGATATCACAACGGAGGATTATAGCTCCATCGCTGCCCTGTCTATCCAAAAAGTGAACAGCGCCGATTCCGATAAAAATGAGCAATGGCAGTTTGACTTTGCAAAGTCTGTGAATGATGACGGCACGGCGAAGGACCCGGAAACCATTTATCTTCCCGCTACAGATACCATTGATGAAGCGGATATGCAGGTTTTTACGGGGCTCACCACGCTCACCCTTGGATATCAGGTGCATTTCAACTATGATGCCGACTCCGATGCGAAGACCTTGGAGAATCTGACCAATCTCCGCTATTTTTCCGGACAAAATGAGGATTTTCAAACTGTCTCGAAACTTTTCGCACACCCCGAGCAGATTCTCGGTCTCTACAACATTATGCTGGACGATGATGCTACCGGTGATTCCTACTCCGACGAGAATACGGAAGGGGAAGACCCGGACGCTCCTTTTAAGGCATTTTCTTCTCTGGAAGAGCTCACCGTCCATATCGATGATGACTATACGAAGGGGCTTCTGTTCCTTCGAAACTTTCCGAAGCTAAAGACGCTTGCTCTGGGGTTTTATGGAGACAAGCCCACGGACCTTTCCCCTCTTTCTTCTTTAAGTAGCCTGAGTAAGCTGGACCTACTGGGAACGAATGATTCTACCGTGGAAAATCTCGGGGTACTTTTCCGGTATGCCGCAGCTGGAACAGCTTTCCTTACGGAATTTAAAGGATGTGAAGGACTTAAACTTCGTGCAGAACATGCCGAAATTAAAGTCCTTGAACTTGGAAAGATCTTTCGATTTTTGAATCTGGACGGTTTATCAGGGCATCTTTCCTTAAATAGCCTCTCCCATTGACTGCTCTTCTCTGGAAAATGTCAATGCGCTCAGCACCCTCAGTTCTTTCACAGACACTTTCCATCGGCTATCACACGTATGATGTTCCCCGACTTACACGGGTTTATCTGCGCTGGAAAATGTGAAGTGTTATTCCATGGACCGAGATTCCATTTCCCCATGCCTTCCATAAAAATCTCACCATCGATAACTATGGCAGTGAATACAGCGCCGATTTTTTGCAGGGAATGAATGCTTTAACGAACCTTACCATCATAGGAAACGGCATTACCGATGAGGTAGAGCCGGACCTCGGGTCTGTCCTTCGGGCACTTCCCTCTCTTTCAAGGCTGGAATTTCAGGATTCCCCTTCAGCCGTTATAAGGATTATACAGAGACGTTTACAAATACCGGGGTAAAAGAACTTTTTTCACTCCGAATAAAAAGCCAAGTAGCAAGTAGTGATCCTGTCCTTCCCGTTTCCCTAAGCCGCATGGCGGATGACAACACGGTGGAGAGCCTGACCCTCACACAGGCTATTCTTAGGAATGTAGATAACGAGTCGGAAGATTTTTCCGCCAATATTAAGCCTTTTCTTTCTCATTACAAGGCCTTTAAAGAGTCTCGACATCAGTAACAATAAACTGCAAAGTCTGGATTGTCTGGAAGGGCTGTCTACACTGGAAGAGGTGGATATCTCGAATAACTATATCACCGACATTTCCGTCCTTCGGAATCTTCCCGAACTTAAAAGAGAGTAAAAATGAGCGGAAACTCCATCGTGAATGCAGAGCTTCTGCCCGGATGGCGTAGAAAGTAGTGGGATAAAGCGAAGAATTATGTAATACCAAAGACTGTCATACTTGAAATACTTGAAGGGCGTCAAAAATCAAAATGGTTTTTACAGCCCCTAATAAAATTTTACTTCTATGCTTCTTTCAAGAGTTTTCTGCTCATTCGGTCCATCGTCATCACAAGCATGTTTATCCCTGCTTCCCCATCCCATTTTTTTCTATTTCAAAAATTTATCATGAAAATAAACTATTTATATAGAACGATTAGAAAAATACTTGTCCTTCTATTGTTATATGCAACTAACTATTATATGATATTTATTAATATCATGCTTTATCTATTCACTATTTTAGATAGTTATTTACTAACAATTCTTAGGAGGCACCATGAACGTTTACAAAAAGTATTTTCACTACGTTCCGGAAAAATCGTGCCGGGAATCCTTTCAATCCTGACTTCCCTTCTTTCCGGAGTGATTCTGGTCTACGCCTATATGCTCCTCTACTTCTTTCTGGAAAATCTCATCCTTTTTCCGAGATGAAGGGCAAAAGCTACGCATGAGTCTGAAAATTGTTCTTGCCCTTACCCACGGCAGGACTTTGCTATCTCTTTTTCCGGTGTCTTATCCCACATCTTTTGCCTTCCGCACTGGAGACGAATCTCCGGAAGAAAAGGGATTGAAGGACTGGCATCCGCTTTCATTTCGTTTTTATGACCTGCATTCTTCTGGCTATATTCGAAAAACCATCGACAGTAACGCGGAGAAAACCCATCAGGCAGTGGTACATGATTCCGGACAGTGCTCAGGCTTTTTCTGTGCCCCTCCTCACTACGGCTCTTGGCTTCTTTGTGAGGTCTTCGGGTGGGAGTGATTCTCCTGCTTCTGGTTCTCGTTAGCGGCTTCTTTCTCCAGAAAATGATGGGCGAGCCAATTTATGAAGTTTTATCAGAGATCTTTAAACCATCTCAGTGCAGAAACCGTGAGTATGTTCGGGGATATTCAGGTCGTAAAGCTCTTCGGAAATCGCTTGCAAAGCTTCAAAAGCCATGAAAAGTAAAGCTGAAAAACTATGCAAAAATACGCCTTTGAATACAGTTTAAGCTGTAAAACGCCCTATGTTCTCTACCAATGGATCTTCCTAGCTTTAATTCCGATTCTTTCGATTCCCTGTCCTTTCTTCTGGTAAAAGAACCCTCAACCCGAAAAACTGATCATCGATTTGATTATGATTTTCTTTCTGGACGGCGTCATCATGGTGGCTTTCATGAAAATCATGTGGTCCGGCATGTACATTTTCAACGCTAGCTTTGCCATCGACGAAATGGAAAAGCTCTACAAGGAAATGCAGAAGACAGCCTACAATACGGCAATGAGGAAAAATTTCCCAATTACAGCATGGAGTTCCAAGATGTAGATTTCTCCTACGGAGACAAGAAAGTTTTGGAAGGGCTTTTCCTTCCGTTTGGAAGAAGGAAAAAGCTATGCCCTTGTGGGGCACTCCGGGTCGGGAAAGTCCACCATCGCAAAGCTTTTCTCCGGCTTCTACAAAGTAGATAAAGGACAGATTCGAATCGGGGATCTCCCCATTGAAAGCTATAGCAAGAATGCCCTGTGTAAGGCCATCTCCTTTGTTTTCCAAGATAGCAAGCTTTTCCATAAGTCAATTTGTGAAAATGTGCTTAGGAAAACCGGATGCTACTCGGAAGAAGTGCATCGGGCTTTGGACTTGGCAGGTTGCAGGGAAATTCTGGAGCGTTTTCCCGAGAAAGAAAATACCTTAATCGGTGCAAAAGGCGTTTACCTTTCCGGTGGAGAAAAACAAAGAATCGCCATTGCCAGAGCCATCTTAAAGGATGCTCCCATCGTAATTCTGGACGAAGCCAGTGCTTCCATCGATGCGGATCAGGAGTATGCCCTGCAAAATGCGTTTAAGAATCTGATTCAGGGAAAAACCGTGATTATGATTGCTCACCGCCTGTCCAGTATTCAAGGCTTACATGAAATACTGGTTTTTGGAAGAGGGAAAGATTGTGGAACGAGGAAGCAGTAAGGAGCTTCTGCAAAGAGACAGTCGTTATAAAAAGCTCTGGGAACTTTATCAAACTACGGAAGATTGGAGGATAAACAAATGATGAATTGGTTCAAAAAACAGTTCTCCCTTACGGAGCAGGGTGCAAAAAACCTGCAAAAAGCCAGCCTCTACTGCTTTCTTAGCTATTGCATCAATATGTGCCCTGTTATGCTCTTACTCTATCTCGCAAAAGCTCCTTCTGGAAAATGGGGATAGGACGGTACCTTTTCGCCATGGGAGCTGATTGTTCCAGCGTCGGTATCCTGCTCCTTCTCTACCTCCTGCTTTCCAAGGAATATGTCTGCCTCTATAATGCGACCTACAAAGAATCCGCAAACTTAAGAAAGAACATTGCGGAAACCCTGGCAGACCTTCCCATTGCCTATTTTTCCAAGCATGACTTAAGTGATTTGTCGGAAAGCATTATGTCTGACGTGGAGAGGATTGAACACGCCCTAGCCATTCTGTTCCCAAAATCGTAGTATGTTTTTTTCTTCTTCCGATTATGGGAATCTGATGTGCTTCTCAAACTGGAAGCTGTCCCTTGCCACCCTTCTCCCTGCGATTTTCAGCTTTCTTTTGATTCCCTTATCCAGAAAGCTCGTACTGCAAAACAATCAAAAGTACTATCATCTTTTGCGGGAAAATGCGAAGCTTTCAGGAACATATCGACCTGCATCAGGAAATCAGCAGCTTTCTCCCTGACAAGGAGGTTAGAGAAGCCTTATTTCAAAAAATGGACAAGCAAGAAAAGCTCCACTTGAAGACGGAAATGAGCTCCTTTATCGTCGTGGGATGCTCTGCCATTTTTGCTTTCTAAGTGTGGCTACAGTAATTTTCGTCGGTTTCCCGCTCTATCGAAGTGGCAGTTTCCATTCTCTACTTCTTAGGCTTTATCATCGCCTCCATGAAATTAAAAGGAAATCTTCGACATTTCCAAAGAAAGCCCTGATGGAAATCTTCTATATCGCGCCGGCAGTGCAGCGTATCTCGAAATCAAAGTACGCAAAGAAGCAGGAAGGAGAGAGTACGGTGCTTTCCGACTTCTCCATTGACTTTCAGGATGTGTCCTTCTCCTACAACGAAGACAGGGCGATTCTGAAAGACGTCTCCATGTCGGTAAAGGAAGGGGAGCTTTTCGCTTTGGTGGGCCCCTCCGGCTGCGGAAAAACCACCATTTTACGCCTACTGTCCAGACTTTATGACGCAGATGCCGGAAAGATTCTCATCGGCGGAAAGGATTTACAAAACACGGCAACTGACTCCATTTTCCAAAAAAATCGCCATGGTCTTCGAGTGAACCTCTTTAATACCACCATCCCGGAGAATATCCGTCTGGGTAAAAGCGGATGCCACGGACGAAGAAGTGCGAGAAGCGGCACGTCTTGCCAACTGCCTGGACTTTATTGAAAAGCTTCCCGAGGGCTTCCAAACAAGAATCGGGGAAAACGGCGCAGAACTCTCCGGCGGAGAAAGGCAGCGGCTTTCCATTGCCAGAGCTTTCTTAAAGAATGCTCCCATACTTCTCTTAGATGAAATTGCCGCAAATCTGGATATTGATAACGAAAGAAAAATTCAGGAAAGCCTCAGCAGCTTAATCCGTGGAAAAAACCGGACTGTAGTTCTTATTTCCCACCGAATGAAGTCCATTGAGAAAGCAGACCGTATCTTGGTTCTGTCCTCCGGTGAGGTGGATGCGGTGGGTACCCACGAAGAACTGCTGGAGCGCTCCAAAGTCTATCGGAATCTGGTTGAAAAGAGCAGGCTTGCAGAGGAATTCATCTACTAAAACCGGTCGCTTCGAGACAAAAAAACAAAGCCTTGCAGGATCAATTTCAAATATGCGGAACAAGGGAAAAGGATATGCTTTAGAGAAAAGACATACTGTAGAAAAAAGGCATACTGTAGGAAAAAGACATACTGTAGGAAAGAAAGCTAACTTATTGGAAGGGGGCTTACTTTTTGAAAAGAGACTTAACGCATGAAGGGAGATTTGCTTTATGAATAGAAACAAACTGACTATTAAAGACCTGGTTGTCATCGGCGTTTTTGTCGTGATTTACTTTATCTGTATGTTTGCTGTCGGGATGATGGGTGTCGTTCCGATTTTATATCTCGTCTATCCTGCTGCCTGCGCCCTTATCGGTGGGCCTATCGTCATGCTCTTTATGGCAAAGGTGAATAAGCCCTTTGGACTGCTCATTTTTCGGCATGATAGGTCCCTGTATCATGTTCCTGTTTGGGCATACCTTTGTGGTGCCTCTCCTCTCCCTTCTCTTCTGCCTCCTTGCAGAAGGAATCCAGCGGATAGGAAACTATCAATCCGGCTCTTTCACGATGCTAAGTTATGCGATTTTTCAGTCTCTGTCCCTGCAATTCCTTGTTGCAAATGCTTCTTTTGAAAGAGCGTTATATGGAGTTTGTGATAAAAAGAAATGGGAGAGAACTACGGAAAATGCCATTGAGAAGCTGATTAGTGTGCAAAAATATGGCTATCGTTTATGTCTGCACCTTCCTTTTTGGTCTTCTCGAGTGCCTTTCTCGGAAGAAAAGCTATTGAAGAAACATTTTTGAAAAAGCAGGAATTGTATAGCAAGACGGAGCAGCGCAATACGAGTAGAACAAGGCAGAGTAGAGCAACACGGAGCTAAACAATACGGAATAGAATAATACGGAATAGAATAATACGAAAATAGAACGGTATGGAGTAAAAATAATGCAAAATAAAAAGTAATTTAGAGCGTAGCATCAAAGAAAAAACCTTGGGCAGAAAAACGGAATCCCTTTAATCCGAATCCGATAACGAAGCTTCTCGTTTTACTGTTTTTTAGGCTTCACGATTATGCACTATCTCCCCTTTTTACAGCGAATGGGCAGTGGTGCTTCTCTCTCTGTCTTCTTCTTTCTGAATGGCTTCCGAAGAACCGCTCTGTTCGCTCCACTTGTTTTTGCCGTGCTCTGCTTTTATTCCAGGTACTCTGCCCAGTATTTTATGCCGCCTCTCTTGCGACTCCTCTTTTCCCTTTCTCTATATTTTTCGTCTGCTTTTTACCTTATCTTGCAGGAAAGCTTTTTCATGAGGACTTCAGATGTGGGTGCAATCTTTAAGCTCCATGGATTTTTCTCCATATCCCCAATGCGTTTCCATCCCCATTGCCGTGATGTTCCGTTTTTTTCCCTGCCTTCACGGAGGAGAAAAAGCTATTGAGCGAGCCTATGAAGATTCGGGGGATTCAAACTTGGAACCCGATTCAGAATCTGCTCTATGTTTCCATTCCGCTCCTCATCATTTCTTCGAATATTGCGGAGGACATCGCGAAGGCGGCGGAATGCAAATGCATCGAGAATCCCGTCAAAAGACGCGCTACAATACGGTTCGTCCGCAAATCGTGGACGCTGTTTTTCTATTTTTCAATCCTGCTGATACTTGGATTAAGCTATTTTTGGAGTTCACTGACTACACTATTAGGGGAATTCGGTGACTGCACTATTTCTTCCCGGTGCAATCAAGGGAACGAAGAGAAGATTCATCCCCTTTCTTATCCTGCTTAGATTGGGCTGAACTTCAATGAAAAACAGTAAAAAAAGTGATAAAAAGGAGTTTTTATGCTTTCTTTCGAAGATTTTCTTTATCCTACGGGGAGAATGCCCCGGTGCTAGAGGACATAACCCTCTCGATGAAAGAGGGAGAGTGTCTCCTTCTTACGGGAGAAAGCGGCAGCGGGAAATCCTCCCTGATTCATGCCGTAAACGGACTGGCTTATCAGTACTACAACGGAAAAAGCAGGGGGAAACTCCTTTTTAAGGGAGAAGACTTGTCTTCCCTTCCCATTTACAAAATCGCCCTACGGATTGCCACCGTTTTTCAAAATCCGAAAACCCATTTTTTCAATATCAACACCACAAGAGAATTGCTTTTCACCATGGAAAATATGGGACTGGACCGAGCTGAAATGGACAGGCGAATGGAAGAGCTTCTCCATTTTCCCCATTGAAAAACTGCTTGGACGAAATATCTTCGCCTTATCCGGCGGAGAAAAACAGATTCTTGCCCTTGCTTCCGCCTATCTCTCTGGCTGCCCCTTTCTTGTTTTGGACGAGCCCTCTTCCAACCTGGACGAAGGCTCCATTGCCGTTCTAAAAACCATGCTCCATACCCTGAAAGAAAAAGGAATTACGATTCTTATCGCCGAACACCGCCTTTATTATCTGATGGACTTAGTTGACCGGGTGGTTTTTAGAAAAGGAAGACTCTGCAAGTTATTTTCCAAAGAAGATTTTTCTGGCTCTTCCGGAGAAAGCATCAAAGCCATGGGGCTTCGCAGCAAGAACGAAACCGAGCCTTTCTCTTCCGAATTGGAAAAAAATGAAGGAGCGCTGAAGTATCAAAAGGAAGATCGCTTTATCTTTTTTCCTTTGGAAAGATTTGCAGTATTGTAGGGAGAAAACGGAATCGGAAAGTCACTTTTCTTCGTAAGCTCAGCGGTTTAGAGAACGAAAAAGGAAGCCATTTTTTCTCTTTTCGGAAAAAGAACTCAGAAAAAGACAACAGCTTGCACTTTCCGCCATGGTTATGCAGGACGTGAATCAGCAATTGTTTGGAGACTCCGTAGAAGAAGAGATGGAGCTAGGGAAGACAGGACAAAAACGATGTCTGAAAGAGAGATGCGAGGGGATAATAGACGGGCAAGAAAATGAACAAAAATAAGACAAAGTACGATAATACGACAAAAGAAGAACTACTCAATGCGCTAGGACTATCCGAGCTAAAAGACCGTCATCCCATGAGTCTTTCCGGCGGACAAAAGCAACGTCTTGCCCTTGCCGCAACCCTCTATCAGGAGGCAAAAGCTTTTCTTCTTTGATGAGCCCTAAGCGGGATGGATCAGAAGAATATGCTTCGCATCGCCCGTCTCTTAAAGTCCGCTATTCGAGAGGATCGAATCTTCTTCCTTGTGTCTC
>BNJU01004594.1_pt1 | contig 133148 bp, 148 predicted proteins | sample 8539281 | NCBI WGS metagenome assembly BNJU01 (sample SAMD00202456, study PRJDB9452) | human saliva metagenome | isolation source: human saliva | place: Japan
TAAAAGATGATTGTCTAGTATTAGGCAATCATCTTTTAGTTTCTATTTAGTTTAATTAGTATATTAATGCCTATAAAAATTGACAGATTTTAAATTAAGGTATACTATTTATGTGTAAAAAGGTTTAATGTGTTGCACTAATTGACTAGGAGGTTCTCACATGAATCGCGAAACAGCATACGTACTTTGGTTTGATGAATTACAACGTGAAGATGTTAATTTAGTAGGTGGTAAGTCTTCTTCCTTAGGGGAATTGACGTCCTCCACTAATGTACCTGTACCTTATGGCTTTGCCACAACTGCTCATGGTTATCGTGAGTTTATGAAAGCTACAGGTTTAGAAGATAAAATCCGCGCTGAGCTTGATGCGTTAGATGATGTAGAAAATTCTGCATTATTGCGTGAAGTGTGTGCTAAGATTCGCCGCATGATTTGTCAGGAAGAAATGCCACAAGCTTTGGCAGATGCTATCCGTCATGCGTATGAAGAACTTGGTAAAAAAGTAAACGAAGAAAATCCGTTCGTAGCGGTTCGTTCTAGTGCAACAGCAGAAGACTTGCCAGATGCAAGTTTCGCAGGCCAACAAGATACATATTTAAATGTACGTGGTGCTGATGTTATTATCGAGAAAGTAAAAAGAATGCTACGCATCTACTTTCACAGACCGTGCCACATATTACCGTGTAAAACAAGGTTTCGATCATATGACAGTAGCATTGAGTGCTGCCGTTCAAATGATGGTATTCTCTAAAGCCGCTGGCGTAATGTTCACTGTTGACCTTGTAACAGGCAACGATAACAACATCCTTATCGAAGGTTCTTGGGGCCTTGGTGAGTACGTTGTACAAGGTACAGTTACACCAGATAATTTCCATGTAGATAAAAGCTAAAATGGAAATTACAGATCGCATGATTAATGACAAACATATCCGTTTAGTTCGTAAAGCTGATGGGGACTGCGTAGAAGAAGTTGTTCCCGCAGATGAAGCTAAACAACAAGTTATTACAGATGCTCAAGTATTAGAGCTTGCTAAATATGCAAAAGCAATCGAAAAACATTATGGTTGTTACATGGATATGGAATGGGGCGTGGATGAGCGAGATGATAAGATTTGGATTTTACAAGCTCGTCCAGAAACAGTATGGTCTCGTAAAGAAAAATCAGAAACAACTGAGAAAGCTAACACTTTAGATACTGGCAATCGTGAAATTATTGTAAAAGGTTTACCAGCTTCTCCTGGTAATGCAGCAGGTAAAGCTCACGTTATCATCAACCCTGAGGATATTGATGAATTCAAAGAAGGTGAAATCCTTGTCACTGCTATGACGGCTCCTGACTGGGTACCGGCTATGAAAAAGGCAAAAGCTATTGTTACTGATGCTGGTGGTATGACTTGTCATGCGTCCATCGTTAGCCGTGAGCTTGGTATTCCTTGTATCGTAGGCACTAAGAGCCGTAGTCATGAAGCAACAACATCCATTAAAGATGGTCAAATGATTACTGTTGATGCTACAAATGGTATCGTATACGATGGTGTATTAGAAGATATCGTTAAAAAGCCGGAAACACAAACTACTGCAGGCGTTGTTGCTGAATCTGTTCCTGTAACAGGCACTAAAATTTACATGAATTTAGGCGATCCTGATTTGGCTGAAAAACATGGTGTGTTGCCATGTGATGGCATTGGTCTAATGCGTGAAGAGTTTATTTGGACTACGTTCATTCACGAACATCCATTACACCTTATCGAAACAGGCCGTAGTGATTTTGCCGTAAATACATTGGCTGAAGGTATGCGTAAAGTATGCCAAGCATTAGCTCCTCGCCAAGTAGTAGTTCGCTTGAGCGACTTCAAATCTAGCGAATACCGCGATCTTAAAGGTGGCGACAAATACGAACCACATGAATCCAGTGCATTACTTGGCTGGCGTGGTGCATCCCGTTACTATGATCCAAAATACACACCTGCTTTCAAATTAGAATTAGAAGCAATCAAAAAAGTACGCAATGAATTTGGTTTCAAAAACTTGCAAGTTATGATTCCATTCTGCCGTACTGTAGAGGAAGCTGAATTAGTAACTAATTTAATGGCTCAAGAAGGTCTTGCTCGTAGTAAGGACTTCAAAGTATGGCTAATGGCTGAGATTCCATCCAATATCATCTTAGCTGATCAATTCAATAAATACGTAGATGGTTATTCCATCGGTTCTAACGACTTGACTATGCTCGTTCTCGGTTGTGACCGTGATAACGAAACAGTTCAACATATCTATGATGAACGTAATTTAGCAGTTCGCAGAGCAATTCGTCATCTCATTGAAGTGGCGCATAAAGATGGCAAAACTGTATCCATCTGTGGCCAAGCACCAAGCGTGTACCCTGAACTTTGCGAATTCCTCGTGAAGAGCGGTATCGACTCCATTTCTGTTAACCCAGATGCGGTTGTGAGCACTAAGAAAATGGTGGCTCAAATCGAACAAAGAATTATGCTCGATGCTATGACTGGTCGTGGTCGTCAAGAATCTGACGAACTAAATTGGTAATAATATAGTTATGGTGAAAGAGGAGGCCCGTAGGTCTCCTCTTTTTCTGAATGGTAACTTAGGATATAATACAAAGCAGAGATGAAAGGGGGTTACCGTGTGAAACTGTCGAAACGACAAGAACAAATTGCTCAAATCGTTCGTGAAGAAGGACCTGTAACAGGCAGTGCCATTGCTGAACATTTAGAGGTTACACGATCTGCATTGCGTTCAGATTTATCTGTATTAACTATGTTAGGTGTGCTAGATGCGCGACCAAATGTAGGTTATTACTACGTAGGACTTTCAAAGGAAACACAAACGGCTGAGCGATTAAAGTCATTTCTGGTAAGTGATGTATTATCTCAAGCAGTCGTGGTTAGTGGGGAAACTAGTTTATATGACACGATTGTTACTATATTTACAGAGGATGTAGGTACGATATTTAGTGTGTGATGATTCGTACCTAGTAGGCGTCGTATCTCGAAAAGATTTACTGCGCGCCTCTATGGGACAAACAGATTCGCACGCCATGCCTATATCTATGATCATGACCCCTGTTAGTAAGGTTATAACTGTGGAGCCTACCGATACGTTAGTAGAGGCGGCTCAGAAGATGATAGATTATGAAGTAGATTGTTTACCTGTTGTCGTTCGCGAGGACGTAGGGAACAAGAAACGCTTAAAGGTCGTGGGCCGCGTGTCAAAAACGACGGTAGCAAAAGTATTTTTAGAATGTAGCATACATTGAGGTTGATAGAATGGCAGAAAAAATTATTTATGCAATATCGGATTCCCTAGGGGAAACCGCAGAGGCTGTAGCGCGAGCTACGGCGAGTCAATATGATAAAGAACAAATTGAGATTGTGCGCATTCCTTATATCGATAGTGAAAGCCAAATCGATGAAATCGTAGACGATGCAAAGCGTGGTCATCACGTTATTTGTCATACTATCGTGTCCGAGTCTTTGCGCAAATATCTTCATGAGAAGGTAGCAGAGTACAATATTCCTGCTGTAGATATCATGGGGCCTGTTCTCGATGCAGTAGGTACTGTGGCGACTACAAAACCACGTATGACAGCAGGTATGGTTCATAAGCTTGACCAAGAATATTTCAAAAAGGTGGAAGCCATTGAATTTGCCGTAAAATATGACGATGGTAAAAACCCATCTGGCTTTGAAAAGGCAGATGTTGTCATCATTGGTGTATCTAGAACTAGTAAGACTCCATTGTCTATGTTCTTGGCGTATAAGAAAGTTAAAGCTGCCAATTTGCCGTTGGTACCTGAAGTACCATTGCCAGAGGAGTTATTCAAAATTCCAGCAAAAAAAATTGTAGGCCTTATTATTGACCCATTCAAATTAAATAATATTCGTAGTGAACGTTTACGCGCTATCGGTCTTGAAGACGAAGCAAACTATGCATCCATTGAGCGTATTCAGGCTGAACTAGAATATGCGAAAGCTATTATGCGCCGTTTGCACTGCCAAGTATTAGATGTTTCTAATAAATCCATTGAAGAAACAGCTTCTCTTGTGATGCAGTTAATCGATAAAAACCGCGCATCGGAGGGTAGATGAATATACGAGAACAAATAGAGGAACGGGAGGCTTTACTCCTGTCCCCCTATGCAGCTAAAAGTCGCGATGCGATCCGTGATGTAGAGGAAGCTCCCGATCCACTTAGAACAGCGTTCCAACGAGATCGGGACCGCATTATTCATAGTAAATGTTTTAGACGGTTAAAGCATAAGACACAGGTTTATATTGCACCAGGCGACCATTATCGGACGCGTATGACTCATACCCTTGAGGTAGGTCAAATTGGGCGCACTGTGGCACGTGCATTGCGTTTAAACGAAGATCTTGTAGAGGCTATTGCCATGGGGCATGATGTGGGACATACGCCATTTGGTCACGTCGGTGAATATGCATTGCGCGACATGGTGGGGCACTTTAATCATAATGAGCAAAGCTTGCGTATGGTTGAAGTCTTAGAAAAGCATGGCGACCACCAAGGTCTTAATTTAACGACTGCTGTACGTGATGGTATTGTAGGTCATACAGGGGCACATATCCCTGTCACTTTGGAAGGTCAAATCATTCGTATTGTAGACCGTATTGCTTATTTGTGCCACGATTTTGACGATGCACAACGGGCAGGTATGTTGACCGCTGAGGAGTTACCTTTTGAAGTGCGCGAGCATTTCGGGATGACTCCATCTAGCATGATTACAGCCATGGTAGAGGATATGGTACGAGAATCTTTAGACAAGCCAGCCATATCTATGTCTGGAGATGTGGAGATGACCATGAATCTATTCCGCCAATTTATGTTTAAAAACGTTTACTTGGCACCAGCGTTAATTCCTGATCGTAAAAAGGCATCCCATGTAGTAAAAAATTTATTTACTCACTTTATGGAGCACCCAGATGATATGGAAGGGTGTGAAAGTGGTAAGGAATTTTATTCTACACTCGATGTAGTAGATTATGTAGCAGGCTTAACAGATCAATATGCTATTAAGCTCTTTAAACAATACTATATTCCAAATATTACCTTATAAATAACAAAAAAAGCAGTTAGTTCAAATTGAACTAACTGCTTTTTTTGGGGCTCTAGAACCCCAAAGAGTACATGTACTTTTTATTTTACGCGCGTGTAATTTTATTAGAACGAAGGCAGCGAGTGCATACGTTTACTTTTTTTAGTAGCACCGTCTACAACCGCCCGTACTCTTTGAATGTTCGGTTTCCAAGTTTTTCTTGTGCGAATGTGAGAATGACTCACGTTCATACCGCTAGATGTGGATTTGCCACATACTTCGCAAAGGTTTGCCATAGTTTCCACCTCCAAGCTTAATCTATAACATAACAAAAGTATATTATCATAAAGAGTAGGTTAAAGCAAGTATTTTTATCGTACATATTGCTCTTTTTATGAAATATACTACAATATAAGGTATACTATATATCATATTCTATGATATGAGTGGGCTTTTACACAAGGGTATACAGAAATTGGATATATCTCATGTGTTTATCGTATATTTAAAGGAGTTTCTATGGATGAACGGTTGACGACCATAAAGGGGATTGGTCCTGGTCGAGAGAAACAATTACATAAGTTGGGAATTACCAATATAACATCATTGTTAACGTATTTCCCAAGAACCTATGAAGACCGCCGTACGATTTATAGAATTGGTGATTTAAAATCTGGCATGACTGGTGGAGTAGTAGGTACTGTTATAGCAGTTCAAGAGAAACGTCCTCGCCCTCGATTGTCTATTTTAGAAGTAGTCATTGCAGATGGTACAGGTCCTTTAAAGATTGTGCTATTTAACCAAGGCTATAAGAAGAACTTTTACAAAAAAGGGCAACGTTTATATGCATATGGCAAAGCGGAGTTTCAATATGGCTCTATGCAAATGAATACGCCACAAATAGAAAACTTGGGAGATGGAATGGGGAGCCTGATCGAGGTATCGTCCCTATTTATGCGTTGGCTGATGGGGTATCTCAATTTGTAGTGCGTTCATCGATACGAAATTGGTTTGCCGCTAATCAAAGAGTTACCTGAGATTTTACCTAAAGAGGTTCGGGAGGCTCACCATTATATGAGCCGATATGATGCATTTAAGATGATGCATTTCCCCGATTCCTCTGAGCGTTACGAAGAGGCTCGTCATCAACTCGCTTATGAAGAGTTATTTGTCATGCAAGCGGGCTTAGCGTTGTTGCGTAATAAAGAGCAGTGCCATAGAGGTCCGAAGATGGGACCTAATGGAGAGTTAATGGCTAAATGTATTGAAAATCTACCATTCTCGTTGACCGGTGATCAACAGCGTGCATTAGAGGACATTCGTATCGATATGGAAGATGAACGTCCTATGCAACGGTTATTACAAGGTGATGTAGGCTCTGGTAAAACTGTTGTAGCTACGTTGAGTTTGTTGAAAGCCATTGAAAATGGGTACCAAGGGGCGTTAATGGCTCCAACGGAGATTTTGGCGGCACAACATTACGAAGGTATAACAGAAGTATGTGGTAATTTGGGAATTACCATAGAGCTATTAACGGGCTCTACTACAAAAAAAGAAAAAGAGCGTATCTATGAAGGGTTAGCTGATGGATCAATTCATATGATTATTGGCACTCATGCTCTTATTCAAGAAGGTGTTAACTTCCACAACTTAGGACTTGTTATTATAGATGAACAACATCGCTTTGGTGTAGAACAACGGGCTCGGTTGCAACAGAAGGGTACATATCCTCACGTACTTATCATGACGGCTACACCGATTCCTCGAACTATGACATTATCTGTGTATGGTGATTTGGCAGTATCCTTGATTAAAGAGATGCCACCAGGTCGTAAGCCTGTAAAAACCTATGCTGTAGATAGTTCTTATAAAGATCGATTACGAACATTCTTTGGTAAGGAGATGGCGGAAGGGCGCCAAGTCTATGTAGTATGCCCACTCGTTGAAGAATCTGAAAAAGTTAGACTTTACAAGCGGCTGAAGAATTATATTTAGAGTTGAAAGAGTACTTTTATAAGGCCTATGAGGTTGGCCTTGTACACGGGCGAATGAAACCTAGTGAAAAGGATGAAGTAATGAATGCATTTCACAATGGCGACATTTCATTACTTGTTTCCACCACGGTTATCGAGGTTGGTGTCAATGTACCTAATGCGACCATTATGTGTATTGAAGGGGCTGAGCGATTTGGTCTATCGCAATTGCATCAGTTGCGTGGCCGTGTAGGTCGTGGATCTCATCAATCTTATTGCATTCTTGTGAGTGATTCTAAAAATGATGTGAGCCAAGAGCGATTAAAATTGATGGAAGAGACGCAGGATGGCTTTGAACTAGCAGAGCAAGATTTATTGCTTCGCGGATCAGGTCAATTATTTGGATTAGCTCAATCGGGCTTACCTGATTTACGGGTTGCTAATATCATTAAAGATATCGAAATTCTAGTGGAGGCGCGCAAGGATGTACTAGACTTTGCTAGCCAATTTGGTATGGAAATATTAGAATCTGTCATGAAAGAAGAATTAGAAAAAAGATTTGGTGAAAAATTCCTAAGAATATTGTATAATTAAGAGGTAGGAATAATAAGTACATAAGTATCGATAATATTAGATTTTATCTGGCTTTTTTTCCCTTGTGTATATGTTCCTCATACCGTATAATAGAACAAACAATTTATTTCATTTTTTCATCTATGGAGGTTAATATGCCAATTATCCATGTAGAGCTCGTTGAAGGGCGCACAAAAGAACAAAAGAAACAATTAGGTGAAGCTATCACTAAAGCTGCGGTTGATATCGTAAATGTTCCTGCTGATGCAGTAAAAGTTATCTTCGTAGATATGAAAAAAGATGATTATATGGAAGGCGGCATTTTGCGGTCTGAACGCTAAGCTACGACTGACCGCCTAGTCCCTATGGACTAGGCGGGTCGTAGTTTTGTTTTATTATACGGAAAGGAAATAAATAATGAGAGACGATAAATTCGGTATGCTTGGACTCACTTTTGATGATGTATTATTAGTACCAGCGGCTTCTGATGTGCTGCCAAGTCAAGTAGAGTTGAAAACTCAATTGACTCGCGACATAACGTTAAATATCCCGATGATTAGTTCTGGGATGGATACGGTTACTGAATCTCGTATGGCTATTGCTATGGCTCGTGAAGGGGGCCTTGGTGTTATCCATAAGAATATGTCTATTGAAGAACAAGCCCATGAAGTTGACAAGGTAAAGCGCTCTGAACATGGTGTTATCGTTGATCCTATTTCTTAAGCCCTCAAAATTTACTATCTGATGTAGCAGAAATTATGGAAAAATATAAAATTTCTGGTGTACCTATCACAGAACATGGTAAACTAGTAGGGATCATTACAAATCGCGATATGCGTTTTGAAACTGATTTAAATCGCCAAATCGGAGATTGCATGACAAAGGATTCCCTTGTTACTGCACCAGAAGGTACATCTCTTGAAGAGGCGAAAGCAATTTTAAGTGAACATCGTATTGAAAAATTACCTCTCGTAGATGGCGATGGTAACTTAAAAGGTTTAATTACTATAAAAGATATTGAAAAAGCGACAAAATATCCAAATGCAGCTAAGGATGCTAGTGGTCGATTATTAGTTGGTGCCGCTGTAGGTGTATCTCAAGATATGTATGATCGTCTTGATGCCCTTGTATCTGCTAAAGCTGACGTGATTATCGTTGATACTGCTCATGGCCATTCTGCAGGTGTACTACGTACATTGAAGGACATTAAACAAGCCTATCCTCACATTCCAGTTATTGCTGGTAATGTGGCTACTGCAGCAGGTACTGAGGCTCTCATTGAAGCGGGTGCTGATGCTGTTAAGGTTGGTATTGGCCCTGGATCTATTTGTACAACTCGCGTTATTGCTGGTATTGGGGTACCTCAAATTACAGCGGTCTATGAGTCTGCTCAAGTAGGTCGTCGCTATGGAATTCCTATCATCGCTGATGGGGGCATTAAATACTCTGGTGATATTGCTAAGGCTATTGCGGCTGGTGCCAATGTAGTTATGATGGGTAATATTTTAGCTGGTACTGATGAAAGCCCAGGGGAACAAGTGATTTACCAAGGTCGTTCCTATAAAGTGTACCGTGGCATGGGTAGCTTAGGGGGCTATGAAGCTTGGTAGTAAAGATCGATATTTCCAAACAGAAGCTAAAAAATTAGTTCCTGAAGGTATAGAAGGTCGCGTACCGTATAAAGGTATGTTGGCCGATACAATTTTCCAAATGGTTGGTGGTTTGCGTGCAAGTATGGGGTATTGCGGATGTCATAACATCCAAGAAATGATTGAAAATACTCAATTCATTCAAATTACAGCGGCTGGTTTGAGAGAAAGTCATCCGCATGATGTAAGCATTACCGTTGAGGCACCAAATTATAGTGGTTGATAATGGAGTATTACATTGAATAAACGTATTTCTGTTTTATCTGTGCCTATCGATTGTGTAACAATGGATGAGGCAGTCCAACGAATTTTACAATTGACTGAACAGCCGGGGCTACACTTAGTAGCCACGGCTAATGCAGAAATGGTTATGTTGGCAAATGAAAACCCTACATTGCACACCATATTGAATGATGCTAGTCTCGTCGTGCCTGATGGGGCTGGCATTTTGTGGGCTGCAGAACGTCAAGGTGAACATGTACCTGAACGTGTAACAGGTGTAGACGTAACTAAAGGAGTTGTTCAAAGTTGCGGCTACCCATCATATTCCTGTATACTGCTTAGGGGCGGCACCTGGTGTTGCTCAGCGTGCAGTTGATAATTTGGCGGCTCAAGTGGGTGAGTTAAATATAGCAGGAATTCATGATGGATTCTTCGATAGCGCAGAGGAACAAGAAATCATTAATACTATTGGTGAATCTAAGGCGAAATTAGTATTTGTTGCCTTAGGTGTACCAAAGCAAGAGCAATGGATTGCAGAAAAGTTGAGTCACCTTGATGGCGTAGTGGCTATTGGTATTGGTGGGTCCTTTGATGTCTTGGCAGGTAATATTCCTCGGGCTCCAGAATGGATGCAACGGAAATCGACTTGAATGGTTGTATCGATTATATTTAGAACCTCAACGGATTGGCCGCATGTTGGCTATTCCAAAGTTTATGTGGACCGTTATTAGAAATAAATAGGGAGTGTTGAATCGTGCCTACAGGACCAATTATTAAGGAAGGATTTCCACTGATAGGGGCTATGCTCGTTATCACAGTGGTATTAGGATTTTTAGGGCATTATGTAATTGCGATTATTTCATTTATTTTGGCATTATTTTTCGTCAATTTCTTTAGAAATCCTAAACGTATAATCCCTCAAGATCCAGAATTGATTTTGTCCCCTGCAGATGGGAAAATCATGGATATTTCTGATGTATATGAAGATATTTATTTACATAAAGAATGTAAAAAGGTGACTATCTTCCTATCTGTTTTTGACGTACATGCTAATCGTGCTCCTATAGATGGTAAAATTACGTACCGTCACTATACGATGGGCAGTTTCTTGCCTGCCTTCAAAGATGATGTAGGCTTTGAAAATGAACGTCATACTATTTGTATTGAGAATGATCGTACCTCCGTTTTGGTAACACAAATCGCAGGCCTTTTAGCAAGACGTATCGTATCTTGGACAGATCTCGATAGCGAGCTTGAACGCGGTCAATTGTACGGAATGATTAAGTTCGGTTCCTGTACTGAGCTCTATATGGATAAGAATGTAGAGTTATTCGTGGAAAAAGGTCAACATATTACAGGTGGTGACACTGTTATCGGGAGGTTACGTCATGAATAAATCTATAATTCCAAATTTATTTACTAGTGCTAATTTAGCCTTTGGTGTACTAGGTATCACCTTATCTGCTACAGGAAATACTTTCTATGCTGCTATTTGCGTTTTACTATCTCTCGTAGCGGACGGATTAGATGGTCGTGTAGCGAGAGCGTTAGGTGTGGCAGGACCTATGGGGCGTGAACTAGACTCTTTGTCTGATGTTGTAGGCTTTGGTGTAGCGCCGGCTTACATGCTCTATATGAAAGAGCTTTATGGTTTGGGATGGATTGCCTATGTACCATTATTAGTATTTGCTGTATTGGGCGCATTCCGCCTTGCTCGTTTTAACATTAAAACCGATGAAGTACATGGTTACTTTGAAGGATTACCAATTCCAGCTGCAGGCTGTTTGGCGGCAACGTACGTATTGTGTGGCGTATCGGTGCCTCAATTTGTTTTGGTAGTTTGTATGATTGGTGTAGGCATCCTCATGGTTAGTGAAGTAAAATATCCTGACTTTAAAGGTAAGAGCGAAATTTATATTAATAAGCTTTCTTATGTGCTTACAGCAATTTTCGTGATAGCATGTCTCGTGTATGATTGGCATACTTGGGCTGTTATGATTTTTGCAGGCTATGTAATGTTTGGGCTCATCAATGGGGCTTTAAATATAGTACGTAAATAGGTGTGTGGAGGAAAATAGTATGAATTACCTACTGGATCTATTACTGATCCCTATGCAGGTAATAATCGTAATCTATACGGTTTATTATTTTATACTCGCTGTTGTTGGTATGTGGCGGTCGCGAGTACATAAACTATACCCCTAAAAATTCCTTTGCCATCGTTGTATGTGCTCATAATGAGGAAGCAGTAGTTGGTGAGTTAGTAAAAAACTTACGTGGCTTAGATTATCCTGATGAGCTGTACGATATTTTTGTGGTAGCAGATAACTGTACAGATAAGACAGCTGAAGTTGCTAGTGCTGCTGGTGCTAATGTGCATGTGCGCGAAAACAAACAAGAAGTAGGTAAAGGTTATGCCATGGGGTGGATGTTCGATCGAGTAGAGAAAATGGAAAGGAAATACGATGCCTTCCTTATCTTTGATGCCGATAATTTAGTACATCCACAATTTATGTTAGAAATGAATGATCACCTTGAAAAAGGTGAGTCTGTAATTCAAGGTTACTTGAACTCTAAAAACCCAACGGATTCTTGGGTAGCAGGTACGTTCTCCATCGCGTTTTGGATGGTAAACCATATGTGGCATTTGGCAAAATATCGCATTGGTTTGTCTACCGCTTTGGGTGGTACCGGTATGTGTATCCGTACATCTATCATTCGCGAGTACGGTTGGGATTGTAATAGCTTGACTGAGGATATGGAATTCTCCATGAAGTTATTAACTCATGGTATCCGTACATGTTGGGGCCACGATGCCATCGTATACGATGAGAAGGTAACGACCATGATGGCCTCCTGTAAACAGCGTTTACGTTGGGCTCAAGGCCAATTTGACTGTGCTGGTCGGTATATTCCTAAATTGTTTGCTACAGGCATTAAAACCGGAAATATTATGATTTTGGATGGTATTTTCCAAGTGAGTCAACCCTATTTCTTATTGTTGACTACTGTATACTTGGTGTTGTCTTACATCAATGCGTATACTCCAATTTATACAAATATTTTGTATCAAATCATGCCAATGTCTGTTTGGACTATTATCGGTGTTGGTCAATATTTATTCCCATTAATCGTGTTATTGAAAATTAAGGTGCCACCAAAGATTTGGTTCTACTATTTACTATATCCATTATTTGTTTATTCTTGGATTCCAGTAAATATTTTAGGTTGGTTCCGTCGTCATAACAAAGTATGGTCTCACACAGTTCATACGAGAGCTGTTGGCTTAGATGACGTTAAATTAACGCGTATGGGAAATATGAATAAGAATAAAAAATAGAATCTGTAGGAGTGACTATGCATATTTTAATGTGTAATGATGATGGTATTTTAGCAGATGGTTTACGCCATCTTGCATCGTACTTAAGTCAATATTATCGAATTACCGTTGTAGCACCTGCGAATGAGCAAAGTGCTAAATCCCATGCATTGACGACTGAGGTTCCATTAAAACTAGATGCGTACAATGGCGAGGATGAAAATCCTCGCCTTTATGCTCTAACGGGAACACCGTCTGATTGTATGAAGTTTGGCCTTAGTTATTTATTGACTGATGATATGCCTGACCTTGTAATTTCTGGTATTAATCATGGTTTTAACTTAGGCTCTGATGTATTGTATTCTGGTACTGTATCAGCTGCTATGGAAAGTTGTTTTTACGGCATTCCAGGATTAGCTTTGTCTGTTGAGCGCTATTCGGCTGAACGAGGCGCTGAAATGCATCCCTTTATTCATGAATTAATTGATAAAATTTATGTTAAGGGCCAGTTTAGTGGTTTGCTTAATGTGAACTTCCCATTGCGTGGCATTTGCGATTGGGATCATTTTAAAATGGTGAGCCAAGGCTTGCAGACTTATAGTAATATTATCGATGCTCGTATTAACTCAAGAGGGCAGGACTACTATTGGCTAGCAGGTGAATTAGATTATGGTTCTGAAAGTGTGCCTACCGATGTAGAATATGCTCGTAAGGGATATATTACAGGGGTAGCACTTACGTGGAAACAACAATGTGATTCCGATATGGAAGCTGTTAAAAATATTTTAGAGAAAATATAAAAAACAGGTTGACATTGTTTAGGGATGTCTGTATAATAACAAATGTTCCGAGACGCCGGAGTGGCGGAATGGCAGACGCACTTGACTCAAAATCAAGCGGGTAACACCGTGTGGGTTCAAGTCCCACCTCCGGCACCAACTTTAGGCGGTAAGACTTTTGTCTTACCGCCTATTTTTTATATTTATTGAATTTATATACTTAATATACATTTTCCTTTTTTTGAGGTGACATTATGGATCAAGGTGTAATTGACTATATTGCTAATGTCTTTGATATTCCAAAGCTAACACAACATGTAAGTGCTGTTCAAATGCCATTGCCTTTATCTCGTTTAGCAGAAATCCCATTAGATGCGGGCGTAAATCAATGCCAAGGATTTTGTTATAACTCTAAAAAAAGATGTTTTTGTTTATAGCTTGTATTAACTCTGAAAATACAAAAGCAAATTATTTACGAAATTAATCCTACAACCTTTAAGGTAGTTGCAAAATATGAATATAGTCATAAAAAGCTGTTAGGTCACATGAATACCTTAACGTATAATCCTAACAATAATCGCTACTATACGACAAATGCCGTTGTAGATGGTTATATTGTTACGCCTATAGAGGCGGATAGTATGATTGTAGAAGCACCTATTAGATTAAAAGAAAAGGTATTTAACTTTGCCTTTGATAAAGACCGTAATGAATACGTATCTATTGTGCCGTTAACAAATTCTCATCGTACGATTAATTATTATGACTCTAATTTTAATAAGATTAAGACTTATAAGATTGACGCAGAGCATACAGATTTAAACAATAATGGTGCTTATGCTGGCAATGGTAACACTATTTTTACAACCTTAACAACCTTTGTTTGTCGATGAAGAAGGGGTTGTGAAAAATATTAGTCCTTATACATCTGGTATGGAGGTTGAGGATATGGACTATCGGAATGGTCAAATGTATATGGCTGTAAATCGTAAGGGGAAGGTTGAAATTTATGGCTTGCCTAGTTTACCATTCTCTGTAAATGCCTAGATATTATCTATGTTTTAATCCCTTTTAAGAGTGTATAATAATAGTGTTAGGGTATTTTAGGAGCTATTATGAAATTAGGGAACGATATTATAGAAATTGAACGTATCCGCCAAGCTATAGAGCGGTCTAGTTCATTTGTGGAGCGTGTGTATACGCCTCATGAGATAGATTATTGTGAAAGTCGTAATAAAGGGCGTTATGAATCCTTCGCAGGTATTTATGCCGCAAAAGAGGCTTTTATTAAAGCGCTAGGGACGGGGATGCGCCATGGATCTTGGCAAGATATAGAAATATATCACGATGAATTAGGGGCGCCTTTGATCCGTTTACAAGATACTTTCAAAAATATCTATGAAACCTTAGGCTATACTAATATTCACGTATCAATTAGTCATTGCAAGGAATACGCAATGAGTACGGTTATACTTGAAGGAGCATAAGATGAATATTTTAACAACTGAAGATGCTCGATTTATAGATCGAGAGGTTCCTAAGCAATTAGGTGTCTCTTTGGAAATTCTTATGGAAAATGCAGGACGAGGCATTGTTGATGCTTTATGGGGACAATATGATTTGTTTTCCTTAGATAACGCCCGTTCTATCAATAGTTTTGTTCTATTTATCTGCGGTACAGGGAATAATGGGGCAGATGGTCTTGTAGCGGCTCGCCATTTAATGGAACAAGGCGTACCTGTACAAATTGTACTAGTAGGAGATACTAGCAAATGTAGTGATCTTTTTGCATTGCAATTAGAACGTTGTGAGGCCATGGGTTGTATCATCGATATGTATGATGAATTTAATGATTGGTCTAATGTAGCTGTTGCTGTGGAAGGTATTATGGGAACAGGCTTAACTGGAAAGTTGAGAGATTTAACTGTGGATGTACTCCATGATATTGATACTATGCGCAGTCAATATAATTTGATTTGTGGGCCATTGATGTACCTGCTGGCTTAGATGCTACAACAGGTCAAATAGCTGAAGGTACATTGGCCTATGATTACACAGTTACCTTTGGTGCCATTAAACAAGGATTATTACTATATCCTGGCAAGGCTGTAGGGGGGATAGCTGTTGTTGCTCCGTTAGGAGCACCTTGGCAGAAAGTGCTGGGAGATCGTGATATTACTGTAACAATTGATTCTAATTTAGCGGAAAAGCTTATTAACTATCGGATTCCTATGGCTCATAAAGGCGTCAATGGGAATGCCTTGATTATTGGTGGCTCTAATGATATGATAGGGGCTCCTATTTTAGCTGCAGAGGCTGCAGTTCATAGTGGCGCTGGCAAGGTGACTTTAGGTGTACCAGAAGTGATTAAACCAGTCGTACAAGGTCGCATTATACCGGAAGTAATGGTTACCTCTACAGAGGCTCATAAAGCTATGTTAGAAGGGCGTCAAGTGGTTGCTATGGGACCAGGCCTAGGACGTACTAGTGATATTCCTGATTTTGTAGATTCTATTTTAGATAGCTACGAAGGTCCATTGGTTCTTGATGCAGATGCTCTTTATGCATTGGGCCATGTAGGTTCTGTTGATAAAGATGCCTTGCGCGATGGGGATATTGAGTCTATATACGCTGTGAAACGAAATCTACCTTATTGTGTTATGACACCTCACTTAGGTGAATTTAGTAGACTCATTGACTTTGCCGATCAAATGGATTGAGCGTCATTATATTACGCTAGCAAGAGAATTTGCTAAGGCACACCAAGTTGTTTTAGTATTAAAAGGGATTCCTTCTGTTGTAGCATTGCCAGATGGAACTGTATATGTTAATACGATTGGCAACGCTGGTATGGGGACTGGCGGTATGGGGGATGTACTAACCGGTGTAATCGCTGGATTCATTAGCCAAGGTTATTCTTTACAAGATAGTGCAGTTCTCGGCGTATATGTGCATAGTCGTAGTGCTGATATTTTGAACGACACTAAGGCTTGGGGGTATACACCTAGTGATGTAAGCACTTCACTAGGATGTGTAATTAGTGAACTGTTGGGAGAATAAGAATGACAAATAAAATACAACGCTTTATAGCTTTTTTGCTAGTATTATGTATTCCTATCTTTGCCATTGCAGGTTGTACAAATAAAGATGTAGCTAATGCTGCTAATCAGGCGACCTCTAGTGCTAATGGGGCTTACTCTATTGATACTAAGACAACTACACCTGAAGGTAAGCTAGATGTATATATGCTAGATATTGGCCAAGGTGATGCTATATTGCTTAAGGTGGGCGATGAATATAGCATGATCGATACTGGCGATATTGAACATCGAGAGAATATTGTAGCTCAGCTAAAAGCCATGGGGGTTACAAAGTTAAAAAATATTATAATTACGCATCCTCATGCAGATCACATGGGTGGTTTCTATGCCATTGCCAAAGCAATGCCTATTGAAAATGTATATGATGATGGTATTTCTGTTGATAACAATATGTTCAAAACCTATGAAAAGTGGATTGAAAAAAATAAAATCAAACGTTCTACTTTGAGAAGTGGTGATGTAGTTGATTTTGGTCATGGTGCCGTATTTGTTGTGTATGCTCCTTGGACGGAGGTCTTAACTGATAAAAAAGGCGAACCAGATCTCAACAATAACTCTATTGTAGGTAAGTTAATCTTTGGTAAATTCTCAATGCTCTTTACGGGAGATGCAGAATTACAAGAAGAGAAAAAACTGGTAAAAGAGCAGAACTCTAAACTGTTTGCTCGCGTTCTTAAGGTAGGTCATCACGGTTCTCGTACAAGTAGCTCTGAAGATTTTTTGAAATCTATTAGACCAGAAAGTGCATTAATTTCAAATGGCATGTATAATAAGTATGGTCATCCTCACGATGTAACATTACGTCGTTTACAGGAAAACAATATTGCCATTTACCGTACGGATACGATGGGACGTATTCACATTAGTACGGATGGGAATGAATGGCAGATTACAACTGAACGATAGCGTCGATTGTATAGCATAAAAAATAATTTTAAGCAACTGTTTATTGTGTCTTTGATATAAAGACTTTATATAGTAATATGTATAATCGGCATACTTATCTTCATGTTTGTATGAAATAATCTATCTATAATCTAACATTAGTTTATGGATAGATTGGAACGATGAGATTTTGATAGACAAAGATATCATCGACTCATCTCTATGGTTTGGACACTATGTATGTCAGTTAGATTGGAGTGAATGTATTGCGTAAACTATTTTTTATGTGCCTTGCAGTCTTGATGGCGATACCTTTATTATTGACTCAAGCGAAGGCCGCTAATCTTGAAGATGCACGATGGGTGACTAGAACAGATGCACCTGTACCATATGTTCGTATGGTTATGGATTTGTCAGCGCCGGTGAAAGCGTCCGCATCGATTAGCAAGATGGGAAAACGACGACTGTTACCTTGAAAAACACGAAGCTAAAGACTGCTAAAGAGAACATTACAATGGACTCAAGCATAGCTAGTTCTGCTAAACTCTCAGAAGACGGCAGAGATGTTAAGGTTACAATCAAGACACCTTCATCTATCGATACGAGTGATGTAAAGGTATTTTCCCTGAAAAAAGATACGGTTAATAAGAAACCATATCGCATCGTTGTAGATGTTCAGAAAAAAGGTGTAACACCTAAACCTGCTTACTATGGTAAACGCCCATCTCCTTCTGCACATCCTGCGAAAAATGTACCGGCTGGATCCGGTAAATACTCAAGTAGCGGTGGTTTATCTGGTAAAACAATCACTATCGATCCTGGTCATGGTGGTAGCGACTCCGGTGCCATAGGACCACATGGCTTACAAGAGAAAAATGTAACATTACCAATTTCTAAGTATTTGAAATCCGCTTTGGAAAGCCGTGGTGCTAAAGTAGTTATGACACGTACTACAGACGTAGACGTATATGGCCCTAATGCAAGTGGTGTTGAAGAATTAGGTGCTCGCGTTAATATTGCGAACCGAAACAATTCTGATGTTCTTGTAAGTGTTCATATCAATGCTTTCACTAACCCAAGCGTGGGTGGTATTGCAACATACTACTACAGTAAATCAGGTAATGATGCTAGATTGGCACAAAAGGTTCAAACTCAAATTGCTAATACACCTGGTTTCAATGGTGACCGTGGCATTCAAGAGGGGAACTTATACGTGTTGAGACATTCTAATATGCCTGCAATTCTCGTAGAGCTTGGCTTTATCTCCAATCCTAACGAGGAGCGAGCATTACAGTCTGCTCAAACACAAGAGGACTTTGCTAATCGCATTGCAAATGGTATTGCTAATTACTTTGGAGGTTAATCGATGAAATTACGTAAACAAGTTCTTTCGATCCTCTGTGTAGGCATGCTAGCATTTGCAGCAGGTTGTACACCTGAACAAGCTCCTACAACAGGTAAAAGCGAGCCTGTGCAAGAGGCGAAAGTCAATAAGGATGCAGAAACTACAAAAGTATCTCAAGAAAAGGTTAAGATGGTATTCTTTGTACCAACAGAGGATGGTTCTGGGGTAAAACAACAGACCGTTGAGATGGAGGCGAATAAAGTAACGCCGAAAGCAGCTCTTCTAGCGATGTTAAAAGCTGACAGAGCTCAAAAATATCCAATATTCACTAAGGATATTGAGATTACATCTGTTACTGTAAAGGACGGTATTGCTTCTGTTGAAGTAAACAATGCCTTCGTAAAAGGTAATGGTGGGGACTTAACTGTTAAATTACAAATGGCTGCCATTGTCAATACATTGACATCCTTTGATAACATTAATGGTGTTCTCTTCGTCAGCGATGGTAAAAAGGTTTCTACAGTAGGCTCCTTTGATACTAAAGATCCAGTTAAACGGATGACGAACTTAATTCAAAAATAATTCCCTTAGGAACATTGATAGCAGATAGTTGATATATCAACTATCTGCTATTTTTGTTGTCTTTATATATGTTACAATACAATGAGTATAATAATCAGAAACTAGGTGATCAGATGCAATTAAAAGATGTAGGGGAATTTAATTTCATTCGCCAAATTCAAGATAATACAATATATGACTCTAGTACCGTAGTGTATGGTATTGGTGACGATTGTGCAGTATATAGTGCCGCACCAGATATGGATCAACTCATTAGTACGGATACGATGGTAGAAGGGGTTCATTTTAGCTTTCACTATATGATGCCTTATGATGTAGGACATCGGCTTATGACGGCAAATTTAAGCGATATAGCGGCTATGGGTGGGACCCCAAAACAAATCGTCTTATCTGTTGCAGCTCCACAACAGATAGATACAGAAATTTTAGATGAAATATATAGAGGTATTAAAGCTCAATGCCAACGATATAAGCTAAATATATTAGGTGGTGACACAGTGCGCACGGAAGGACCTATGGTGTGGACCGTAACGATTATTGGTGAGGTACCTAAAGGAACTGCGGTTATGCGCAGTGGTGCTCAAGTAGGCGATGTTGTCGGCATTACTAATTATGTAGGCTATGCTGCTACTGGGTTAGGTGCACTTTCATACAATCTAGAAGGCTATGATATGACCAAGATAGGTCATCAACGTCCAGATCCTCAAATTGAATTAGGGGAACAATTGAGACAGTTAGGTGTTCATAGTATGAATGATATTAGCGATGGTCTTGGTAGTGAATTAAATGAAATTGCATCTGCTAGCAATATTTCTATCCTTGTAGAGGAATCAGCTATTCCACTGCATGAAGAAACCTACGCATTAGCAAAGCATTTACAAACTAAGCCAGTAGATTATGCTCTATATGGTGGAGAAGACTTTCAACTAGTATTTACGGCCCCTAAGTCATTAGTTCCAAAATTAGAAAATCTAGCAGGTATTACATTGATTGGAGAGGTTGTAACTGGACCTCCAAAGGTTGAGATGGTAACACATGATAGAACGATTAAGACCATAGAAGCGAAAGGATATAATCATTTTCATGAATCATAAGGCACAGGTCCAATTAGAGACACATACAGTAGAAGATACACAACAATTTGGACAGATACTCGGTAAATGGGTACAACAGAATGGAGATCCTTTATGTATTGCCTTAATTGGTGATTTAGGGACGGGTAAAACTCATTTATCCCAGGGCATAGCTAAAGGCTTTGGCGTAACAGAGGAGATTACGAGTCCTACCTTTGCCATTATGAATACCTATGATGTGAATCGAACGCATTTATATCATTTTGATGTGTATCGCTTGGATGATATTAGTGAACTGGAAAATATTGGGTTTTACGAATATACAGAAGATTGTGTATCCATTGTGGAATGGGCGGATAAATTCCCTGATGAATTGCCTGATGAAACAATATGGATTTATTTAAATCCCATTGACGATACAAGCCGATTTATTATTTTAGGTAGTGATTACCTTACAGCGGAAGATTTAGTAGAAATAGGAGGCCCATATGTGGTTGGGAATTGAGACGAGCTCACTCGTATCGAGTGTGGCCTTGATGGACGAACATAACCTTATAGGGGAATTGACCATCCAAGCTGGATTGACTCATTCCGAGCAATTAGTACCTCATATCGATATGTTGTTACGTGCCTCTCAAGTTGATAGAAATGAATTAAAAGGAATCGTAGTTAGTATTGGGCCTGGTTCCTTTACGGGCTTACGCATTGGCATGGGGACAGCAAAGGCAATGGCTTACGCCCTACAAATTCCTTTATATGGTGTCATGACTATGGATAGCTTAGCCCGTAATGTATCCTATACAGATCGTACAATTTGTACCGTTATTGATGCACAGAAGAAACATGTCTATGCGGGTATTTATCAATACGTAGGTCACGAACTAGTGTGCAAGGAAGAGCCATTTGTTATAGCTGCAAGTGATTTGTTAGACCGCTTTAGAGCAAATGATGATAAAGTATTATTCCTTGGGGATGGCATTAAACGTATTGAAACTGTTAGAGGAAAAGGATACTAATTTAACGATTCTAGATATATCACAACGTATTCCGAAGGCTAGTTCGTTACTGTTAGCTGGTCGTAAGTTAATAGATACAAATGAAGTATCTGATCCTATGGATATGGTACCGTATTATATTCGCCGCTCAGAAGCGGAAGTATTATGGGAAGAACGCCATAAGGATAATCCTGCCATGTTGAGCCAAAATCCTACCGTAGTAGTGACAGAGGCAGCAGGTGCAGAATGATGGAGATACGTTTAGCCACTATTGAGGATGCTCACGCTATTTATGAGATCGAACAGCAGTCCTTTTCTGTTCCTTGGAGGTTAGAATCTGTTCTCGCTGAGCTGGAAGGTGCAGAAAATAAACTATATATGGTAATTTGTGAGGAGAACCACATTGTAGGATATGCAGGTGCTTGGCTTGTATACGATGAAGGTCAAATTACGAATATTGCCGTTTTGCCTTCTGCCCGTGGTAAAGGATACGGATCAAAACTTACAAAGCAATTAATTAATGAATGTTTTTCGCGAGGCATGCACGAAATCTTTTTAGAGGTGCGCATATCTAATTTAGCCGCATTGGCTATGTATAGAAATTTAGGTTTTTCTGTAAAAGGAATTCGTAAAGATTATTATTCAGAGCCTACGGAAGATGCGTACATTATGTCTCTCGTTTCAGAGGAAATAGAATGAGTATATACACATTAGCCTTGGAAAGTAGCTGTGATGAAACATCAGCCTCTGTCTTAAAGGATGGACGAACTGTTTTATCTAATGTTATTTCTAGCCAAGTGCCGATTCATAGAAAATTTGGTGGCGTTGTGCCTGAAATCGCATCGCGTCACCATATAGAACAAGTTATACCTGTTATAGATCAAGCGCTACGAGATGCGAATGTGACCTTACAAGATATCGACCACATTGGCGTTACCTATGGTCCCGGCCTTGTTGGTGCACTGTTGGTAGGTGTAGCAGCAGCAAAGGGTTTATCCTTTGCTACAGGCATCCCTTTGGTGCCAGTTCACCATATGGAAGGTCATATTTTTGCTAATTTCTTAGCTAATCCAGAATTAGAGCCTCCATTTTTGAGCCTCGTCGTATCTGGTGGTCATACAATGCTAGTTCATGTAAAAGGGTACGAAGAATTTGATATTCTTGGCCAAACACGAGATGATGCAGCTGGTGAAGCTTTTGATAAAATTGCTCGTGTCATGGGCTTCCCATACCCAGGTGGTCCTCATATTGATGCTCTTGCTGCGGAAGGTGATGCTGATGCTATCGAGTTTCCAAAGGCTTTGAGCGAACCTGGTAATTTTGAATTCAGTTTTAGTGGCTTGAAATCAGCAGTACTAAACTATTTAAATAGCAAACAACAAAAGAATGAGCCCATCAATCAAGCCGATGTGGCAGCGTCCTTCCAAAAGGCTATCGTTGATGTGCTTGTAGAAAAAACAAAAGATGCAGCTCACACATTAGGTGAAACACGTATTACTATTGCTGGTGGTGTATCTGCTAACAAGGGGTTACAACAAGCATTAGAAGCTATGTGCCAAGAAGAAGGATTTACTTATTACAAGCCTCATAAAATTTTGTCTACGGACAATGCGGCCATGATTGGTTGTCGAGCTTATTATATGGCGCAAGCTGGTAAATTTGGCGATTTAACATTGAATGCAAAACCAAGCGTAGAAATTGGTCATGTATCTTGGAAAGAGGATTAATTGTGGATATTGGTCAAGATATTTAAATACAACACCATTAGGACCATTACAAACCTCATTACTTGAGCATATTAGTAAACTTATATCCTTTGGCGAGTCTTTGACCCGTCAAAGGATACAGATTTTTACGCCCCTACTGAAGAAATCACATGGTGATGTACAACAGCGTGCTGATATGTTATGTATAGAACGCAGTGAAGCTGGAATCGTTACACGTTACGTAAAAGGTAATCATACTTGGCATGTGATGATGGAAAATGGGCAGCCACTCATTGGGGGCGATCATGAGTTTAGGCAGCATGTTTTTCCTGTAGTAGACAATGGAGGACGTATTATTGGTGGTATTTCCTTTACACTGTCCCCATCTATCAAGGTAGAGCAATATGAACAAGAATATACTTTATCTGATACGATGCAACGTCTCATGCTGACTGCTACGGATGAACAAATCCAATCTTACGAACCTATCTCTTATTTTGATGGTTTAATTATCTTTGATGATTCTCATAAAATTCTATACGGCAATGATGCTGCATTACAATTGGTAGATTTATTAGGCTTTGATCGACGTTTAGTAGGTTCATCTATTTATAGCAGTACTTTAAAAATATCGGCTATCCAACAAGTCTTGGCAGATAGAACTATATATACTAGTGAAGAAATATATCAAGATATGGTGATTCGTCAGCATATGATTCCTATTGCTATGGGCCGTAATGAAACGAGATGTTTTTTAGTGTTACATGATTGTACTCGTGAAAGTAAGCAACAACAAGAATTGTTGGTGAAAAACTCAATTATCAAAGAAGTCCATCACCGCGTAAAAAACAACTTACAAACTGTAGCGGGTCTATTGCGTATGGAGGCGAGACGTTCAAGCTTACCAGAGGTAAAACAGGCTCTTCAAGAGGGTATTAATCGCATTGAAAGTATGGCTCTAGTTCACGATATAGTGTCTCATTATGATGAGGATTATATTGGTATACGATCCATTTATGATGAGCTATGTAGATTATTACGTATGAGTATGGTCAGACAAGATCAAGAGGTTACCTTTACTTATAGTGGGGAAGATATCTTGATTTCTTCTCATATGGCAAGTTATGTATCTCTTATCATTAATGAATTAATCACTAATAGCTTAGAACATGGTCTAGAAGGGGAGCATGGAGAAATTAATCTTCATGTTAATAACATAGGGGGAAACATTAAATTAGCTTTCACAGATAATGGCAAAGGATTGCCTAATGATTTTTCTATTTCCTCTAATAAACGATTGGGGCTTACTATTATAAACAATTTAGTTACTCATGAATTAAAGGGAAGTTTATCCATAGAAAATACTGGTCATGGTGTATTGGCTACAATACATATGAAGAAGGAGGCGTAAATGCGCGTTTTAATCGTCGATGATGAATCTCTTATACGCATGGATTTGCGAGATATTATTGAGTCTTGCGGTCATGAGGTCGTAGCAGAGGGAACCAATGGCGTAGAAGCTATACAACTCTGTAAACATCATAAACCAGATATCATTTTAATGGATGTTAAAATGCCAGAATTAGATGGTATTGAAGCTGCTCGCCAAATTGGCTTTCACCATGAAGCACCTGTTGTGTTGTTAACTAGTTATAGTCAACAAGATTTAATCGATAAAGCTAGAGACTCAGGTGTATATGGGTATCTAATTAAACCTGTACGAGAGGAACAATTGGTACCTACTTTAGAAATGGCATTAGGTCGTTATAAAAGTGATGCTCAGCTACGTGAGAAGATGGCTGAATTAGAACAGTCCTTAGAAGATCGTAAAATCATTCAAAAGGGAACGGGACTATTAATGGAGTTATATTCCATATCTGAAGAGGAAGCCTATAATCGTATTCGCGCCCTAAGTATGAAGAAACGTGATAGTATTGTTAATATCTGCAAAGCCTTGATTCATCAAGTTTCAAAATAGTAGAAAAGACTAGTATGAGGATTAAAACTTATACTAGTTTTTTTGCTTCTAAATTCACATAAAGACTAAAAAGTCAAAAAAATCAAAAATTTTTACTTGCAATTATTTTTGACATAGGTTATAATAATACATGTGATTAGCACTCGATGAGTTAGAGTGCTAATAAAGTATAAATAATATCTAGTAAATAAGGAGTGACATCATATGTTAAAACCATTAGCTGACCGCGTTCTTATCCGTTTAGAAGCAAAAGAAGAAAAAACAAAAAGTGGTATCTTCCTTCCTGATACAGCAAAAGAAAAACCTCAAGAAGGTGTAGTCGTAGCTGTAGGTGCTGGTAAAGTATATGACAATGGTCAACGTGTAGCTCCAGAAGTTAAAGTTGGCGACACTGTTATGTTCGCAAAATATGCTGGTAGCGAATTAGAAATCGATGGCGCTACTCACTTAATTATCAGTGAGCGCGATATTTTAGCAGTACTATAATAACTAATTTGTAGTCTACTAAGACTATAAATACTGATGATATATTCTATATTGCTTAAGGGCACATATATTTCGTTACATTCGATAGTGTTACTATCTAGGAGGTAATACATATGGCAAAAGAAATCTTGTTTAATGAAGAAGCTCGTCGCGCTTTAGGCCGTGGCGTTGATCAATTGGCAAATGCTGTAAAAGTTACATTAGGTCCAAAAGGTCGTAATGTTGTTTTAGATAAAAAATTCGGTTCCCCAACAATTACAAATGATGGTGTAACTATTGCTCGTGATATCGAACTTCCAGATCCATTTGAAAACATGGGTGCACAATTAGTAAAAGAAGTTGCTACTAAAACTAATGACGTAGCAGGTGACGGTACAACTACTGCAACTGTATTGGCTCAAGCTATGATTCAAGAAGGTATGCGTAACGTAGCAGCTGGTGCAAACCCAATGATCTTGAAAAAAGGTATTGAAACAGCTGTAAAAACTTTGGTTGAAGAAATCAAAAAACGCTCCATCAAAGTTTCTGGTAAAGCTGAAATCGCTCAAGTTGCTAGCGTATCCGCTGCTGATGAAGAAATCGGTGGCTTAATTGCTGAAGCTATGGAAAAAGTTGGTAACGATGGCGTTATTACTGTAGAAGAATCTAAAGGCTTGCAAACTGCATTAAATGTAGTAGAAGGTATGCAATTCGACCGTGGCTACATTTCTCCTTACATGGTAACTGATCCTGATCGTATGGAAGCTGTTATGGATAATCCATTCATCTTGATTACAGACCGTAAAATCAGCGCAATTGCTGATATGTTGCCAACACTTGAAAAAGTGGTAAAAGTTGGTAAAGAACTTCTTATCATCGCTGAAGATGTAGAAGGCGAAGCACTGGCTACTTTAGTAGTTAACCGCTTGCGTGGTACATTCAAAGCTGTAGCTGTTAAAGCTCCTGGTTTCGGTGACCGTCGTAAAGCTATGCTTGAAGACATTGCAATCTTGACTGGTGGTACTGTAATCACTGAAGATATGGGCCGTAAGCTTGATTCCGTGGAACTTGAAGATCTTGGTACAGCTCGTCAAGTACGTATTACTAAAGATGAAACTACAATCATCGACGGTGTAGGCGATAAAGAAGTAATTGCTAAACGCGTAAATCAAATCCGTGCACAAGTTGAAGAAACAACTTCTGAATTCGACCGCGAAAAATTACAAGAACGTCTTGCTAAATTGTCCGGTGGTGTTGCAGTTATCGAAGTAGGTGCTGCTACAGAAGTTGAAATGAAAGATAAAAAACTTCGTATCGAAGACGCATTGAATGCAACTCGCGCTGCAGTTGAAGAAGGTATCGTAGCTGGTGGTGGTACTACATTCATCGATATCATCCCTGCATTAAATACATTGGAAGCTACTGGTGATGTTCAAACTGGTATCAACCTTGTAAAACGTGCTGTAGAAGAACCACTTCGTCAAATAGCTTACAATGCTGGTCTTGAAGGTTCTGTTGTAGTAGAAAAAGTAAAAAATACTGACTCTGGTATCGGTTTCAATGCTTTGACTGAAGAATATATCGACATGGTTAAAGCTGGTATCGTAGACCCTGCTAAAGTTACTCGTTCTGCTCTTCAAAATGCTGCATCTATCGCATCTCTTGTATTGACTACTGAAACAATCGTAGCTGACAAAGTAGAAGAAAATGCTGCAGTTCCAGCAATGCCTCCAATGGGTGGCATGGGCGGTATGATGTAATCAACTGTTTAACGCATAATAAATAGACCTATAATAATCCTAATGAATTAGAAACGATATGGTTTCTATTCATTAGGATTATTTTTGTATTAACCATACAAATATCGAGAAAATTGATTTTTGTATACAAATTATGATATAATTCTATAGAATTTAAAATTTGTCTTATTTGATATAATAAATTATTATATACAGTTCTACGGTTCTATATGATGTAGATCGCTTTGGCTTATATAGCTAATTTAAATAATAATGTAGATAATAGTCTCATCCCTTGATGAGTCTTTTATTTATGTAGAGAGGTTGTTATGAACACAAAAACAGTTCCCTTTACGGCTGAACAATTAGAAAATATTATTGCCCAATATCCGACTCCATTTCATATTTATGATGAAGAGGGTATCATTGAGAATATGAAATCCTTCATTAACGCATTTTCTTGGAATAAAGGCTTTAAGCAATATTTTGCTGTAAAAGCAACTCCAAATCCATATATCATGCGTGTACTGCAAAAATTAGGGGTTGGCGCAGACTGCTCTTCCTTGGCAGAGTTGTTGTTATGTGAAAAGGTAGGAATCACAGGCCACGATATTATGTTCACATCTAATGACACTCCATATGTGGAGTATAAAAAAGCATTAGATATGGGCGCTATTATCAATCTTGATGACATTACTCATATTGAATACTTAGAAAAGCATCACGGCTCCTTGCCTGATACGTTCTGCGTACGCTATAACCCAGGCTCCTTAAAAGAAGGTGGTAATACAATTATTGGCCTTCCTGAAGAAGCTAAATACGGTATGACACGTGAACAAATTTTTGAAGCTTACAAACAATTGCAAGCTAAAGGTGTAAAACACTTTGGTATCCACACAATGGTTGTATCTAACGAGCTTGATATTGATGGATTAGTTGGTACTGCAGAGCTTTGCTTTAATCTTGCTGTAGATATTAAAAATGAACTTGGTATCAATGTTGAGTTTATCGATCTTGGTGGTGGTGTAGGTGTTGCCTATAAGCCAGAGCAAACACCTGTAGATTTCAAGGCACTTAGCAAGGGTGTAGAGGAAGCTTATAATAGAATCCTCGTAGCTAATGGGCTTAATGATGTAGCGTTAGCTTATGAATGTGGCCGTATGGTAACCGGTCCATTTGGTTATCTTGTTTCTACCGCGATTCATAAAAAAGATATTTACCGTCATTACATTGGTCTTGATTCCTGTATGGCAAATCTTATGCGTCCTGCTTTGTATGGTTCTTACCACCATATTACAGTAATGGGTAAAGAAGACGCCCCTAAGGATCATGTGTACGATGTAACTGGTTCTTTATGTGAAAACAATGATAAATTTGCTATTCAACGTGAGTTGCCAAAAATCGATATTGGTGATCGTATCATCATTCATGATGCTGGTGCGCATGGTCACTCCATGGGATTCAACTATAATGGTAAATTGCGCTCTGCTGAGTTGTTATTACATAAAAATGGTTCTGTTACACAAATTCGTCGTGCTGAAACATATGATGACTTGTTTGGAACTCTTGATTTTTCCAACCTATAATTTAATATTGAGAATCGAATAGGATGAGAATGAATATTAAATAAAACCTATCAATATATGTAATACTTGATATTCTTTTTAATTCCTGTATATTTTTAGTAGGAATATCTTGCTATCATTTAGATAAGAATGTATAATAATTGTAGATTGTTATGCACATACTTGCTAAGTTGGCGAGAATTACGGCGGTATTCACGTTAGTGCGTACCGCCTTTTTATATGTGTCAGTATATACGTTTTACATATAACGCATGTATGTTCCTATGGTACATACAAATAAAAAGGAGTGAACATTTTGGCTGAATTACTTCAGATAAAAGATTTAAAGGTATCCGTTGAAGACAAACAAATCTTAAAAGGTATCGACTTAACAATTAATAAAGGTGAAATTCACGTAGTAATGGGGACTAATGGTGCTGGTAAATCCACACTTGCCAATGCAATCATGGGTAACTCTACATATACAGTAGATAGCGGTTCTATCATTTTTGATGGTAAAGATATTACGGAAGATGCAGTAAATGATCGTGCAAAAGCAGGTATCTTTATGTCCTTCCAACATCCAATCTCCATTCCTGGCATTACTGTAGAAAACTTCATTCGTACAGCTAAATCCACAATTACTGGTAAAAACGTTCGCGCTTTATCTTTCAAAAAAGAATTGAAAGAAAAGATGGATGAATTGTCCTTCGACACATCTTATGCACAACGTTATGTTAATGAAGGTTTCTCTGGTGGTGAACGCAAGAAAAATGAAATTCTTCAAATGTCCATTTTGAATCCTAAATTGGCTATTCTTGACGAAACTGACTCCGGTCTTGACGTAGATGCGGTTCGTATTGTGTCTGAAGGTGTACAACGTTTCCACAACGAAGAAAACGCTGTGTTAATCATCACTCACCACAATCAAATCTTACAAAAATTGAACCCTGATTATGTTCATGTATTGATCAACGGTAAAATCGTTAAAACTGGTGATGCTTCTCTTGTACGTGAAATCGAAGAAAAAGGTTACGACGCATACAAAGCATTAGCATAGGAGGCATAATGGAAGAAAGAAAGAAAACCCAAGTCGCGGATATGGACCGTGGTGTCTACGACATTAAGAATGACTTTGAATATTCTTATATCGCTGATGCTGGCTAACGGAAGACATTATTCGTGAGATTTGGTCTAATAAAAATGAACCGGAATGGATGCTAGAGTTTCGTTTGAAATCTCTAGAAATCTATAATCGTATGGGCATTCCTAACTGGATCCCTGATATTTCTGGCTTAGATATGGCTAATATCCATACTTATGTTAAGCCAAAAGTAGATATGAAAGAAAACTGGGACGAAGTTCCAGAAGAAATTAAAAGCACTTTTGACCGTTTAGGTATTCCAGAAGCGGAAAAAACATCTTTAGCTGGTGTTGGTGCTCAGTATGACTCTGAAGTTGTTTATCACAGTATTCAAGAAGACCTTGTAAAACAAGGTGTTATCTATACTGATATTGAAACAGCTCTTCATGAGCATGAAGAAATCGTTAAAAATACTGGATGACATTGATTCCTCCTACTGACCATAAATGGGCAGCTCTTCATGGTGCTGTTTGGTCTGGTGGTTCCTTCGTATATGTTCCAGCAGGCGTACAAGTAGATATTCCATTGCAATCCTACTTCCGCTTGAATGCACCAGGTGCTGGTCAGTTCGAACATACGATGATCATCGTAGAAGAAGGTGCTAAATTACACTTTATCGAAGGTTGTTCCGCGCCTAAATATGACGTATCTAACCTTCATGCAGGTGCCGTTGAATTGTTCGTAAAAGATAATGCTACTTTGCGTTATTCTACAATCGAAAACTGGTCCAAAAATATGTACAACCTTAATACAAAACGTTGTGTTGTAGGTAAAGGTGGTACTATTGAGTGGGTATCTGGTTCCTTCGGTTCTAAAGTATCTTGCTTGTATCCAATGAGTATCCTTAACGGTGAAGGTGCACATGCTGAATTTACAGGTGTAACATTCGCTGGTGAAGGCCAATTTCTTGATACAGGTTGTAAAGTGGTCCACAACGCACCATATACAACAAGTAATGTAAACTCTAAATCTATTTCTAAATCCGGTGGCGCAGCTATCTACCGTGGTCTTTTGAAAATTGGTCCTAATGCTGAACATTCAAAAGCAACGGTTTCTTGTGAATCCTTAATGCTTGATGCTGAGTCTCAATCTGATACAATTCCAGCAATTATTGTTGAAAACGATAATGTGGACTTAGGTCATGAAGCTAAAATCGGTCGTATTTCCGACGAAGCGATTTTCTATCTCATGACTCGTGGTATCAGTGAAGAAGAAGCTCGTGCAATGCTTGTTCGTGGCTTCGTAGAGCCAATCTCTAAAGAATTGCCACTTGAATATGCAGTAGAAATGAACAACCTAATCAATCTTGAATTAGAAGGTTCTATCGGTTAAGGAGGAATTATGAGCGAATTACTATTTAATGAACTCCCTAGACCGACGTTCAGATGGTTACGTGTTAACCATACTGTAGGCTCTCTAGTTGGAGAAGATACAGCAGTACAATCTATCGTTGTTGAAGCGAATGAAAATATACTTTCACCATTGCCTGTAGGCACAGCATTATTAGAAGGCAAATATGAAGGCGCTAATAAAGAAGCGGTTCAAGGTTTGGTGGAAAAAGCAGAAGGTTATGCTATTAACGTTCCTGCAAATGCGAAAGAGGTTGTAGGTATCCGCATCGATGCTACAGCTCGCGTAGCAAATCGATTCCAATTTATCGTTGGTGAAGGTGCTGAACTGGAAGTTCAATTCTTTGTTACTGGTTCTGGTGATGCAGTAACTAATGTAAGCTACCTTAACGAATATGATGTTAAAGCAACTGGTAAAGTTGTAGTGAAAAAGGTAAATCTTTTACCTGAACACGTACAACATATCGAGCATCGATACACTAAATTAGAAGATAACGCTGACGTTGAATATATCAATATCGAAATCGGTGGTAGCGAAAATATCTTGAACTACTATCATGATTTAGTAGGTAAAAAATCTCGTATTATTCACGACATTGCTTATCTTGGTAATAAAGAGCAAAAATTTGATATTTCTATGATTATGAGTCATGGCGGCAAAAAATCTGTCAGCGATATTCATAACTTAGGTGCTCTTAGTGGCAATGCTAAAAAATCCTTCCGTGGTACCCTTGATTTCCTACATGGTGCAACTGCATCTGAAGGCGCGGAAGAAGATACTTGCTTGTTGTTAGACCCTACTGTAAAATCCATTTCTTTACCACTCTTGTTGTGTAAAGAGGATAATGTAGTAGGTAACCATGCAGCAAGTGCAGGCCAAATTGATCATAATAAATTGTTCTACCTCATGAGCCGTGGCTTTAGTGAAGTAGAAGCTAAACATATTATCGTTGAATCTATGATTCGTCCTATTATTGATCGCATTGGTGATGAAACGATTGAAGAAGCAGCATTAGCGGCTGTACGTAATAAGATTTAAAGAGGCGTTTTATGAGACCTATTGCAGAAGCATATAAAGATTTTCCTATATTACATAAAGAGCATAATGGGCACCGCGTTATCTATTTAGATAGCGGTGCGACTGCACAAATCCCTCAAGTTGTAGTGGATCGTGTAGTTGAGCATATGACTCAGCATAATGGTAATCCACATCGTGGTTCCCATGTTTTGGCTATTGAAGCTTCTGAAGCATATGAAAACGCTCGTGATCGTGTAGTGGAATTTATCAATGCCCGTGAGCGAGAAGAGGTTGTATTCACACGTAATACGACAGAATCTATGAATTTAATTGCCCATAGCTATGGTCTTAATAACCTTAAAGCAGGCGATAAAATCATTATTACTGTTGCTGAACATCACGCAAACCTTGTTACATGGCAATATGTGGCTGAAAAAGACAGGGGCTACATTGGAATATATGTACCTTGATGAAAGCGGTCATTTAAAAGACGGTGAAATCAATAAAATTGATGAAACTACTAAGATCGTTGCTTTTGCCCACATTAGTAATGTTTTGGGCATGGAGTTCCCTGTAAAAGAATTGACAGAAAAAGCACACTCTGTTGGTGCTGTTGTCGTTCTTGATGGTGCTCAATCTACACCTCATAAAAAAATTGACGTTCAAGAACTTGATTGTGATTTCTTTGTATTCTCTGGCCATAAAATGTGTGCATCCCAAGGTATTGGTGTACTCTATGGTAAAAGAGAATTATTAGAAGCAATGCCTCCATTCTTATTGGGCGGCGATATGATTGAATATGTAAAAGAGCAATCTGCTACGTTCAATGAATTGCCATACAAATTTGAAGCTGGTACACCAAATGCAGATGGTGCTGTTTCCTTGCATGCTGCTATCGATTATTTAGAATCCTTTGGTATGGATGCTATTGAAGCGTATGAAGAAGAGTTGGTTGCTTACATTTTACCTAAATTATTAGAGCTACCGCATGTTAATGTAATCGGTTCTACAAATCCGAAAGAGAAGCATGGTGTAATTGCTTTCACTATAGATGATGTACATCCTCACGATGTAGCAACTATCTTAGATGCAAAAGGCATTTGTGTGCGCTCTGGTCACCACTGTGCGCAACCATTAGGGGCATTCTACAATGTATCTGCATCTACGCGTTTAAGTATGTACTTGTACACTCGTAAGGAAGACCTTGATGCCTTCCTCGAAGTATTGAAGACTGTTCGTTCAGTCATGGGCTTTAAAGATTAGGAGATTACCATCAATGGAAATGGATCAACTATATACGGAACTTATTTTGGAACATAACCAAGATAAACGTAATAAACATGAGTTAACTGAATTCACAACTTCTGAACATGGCCATAACCCTAGTTGTGGTGATGATTTAACATTACAACTTAATGTAGTAGATGGCATTGTAAAAGATGCAGCATATACTGGTTCTGGTTGTGCTATTAGCCAAGCTTCTGCATCTATGATGATTGATATTATCAAAGGTAAATCTGTAGAGGAAGCTCTACGCTTGGTTGAAGTTTTCCTAGGTATGATCAAGAAAGAGATTACTGATGAAAGCGAGTTAGAACAATTAGAAGATGCTATGGCATTACAAAATATTTCTAACATGCCAGCTCGTGTTAAATGTGCAGTTCTTGCATGGCATACATTAAAAGAGGCTTTAAAGAAGTAATATGAAAAAGACAATATTATTTGACTTAGACGGTACTTTGACAGACTCTCAAGAAGGTATTTTAAAAAGTATTAAGTTTGCCTTAGAATATTTTGGCTATGACGTACCTGATGAAGAAACATTGCAATTGTTCTTAGGGCCGCCATTGGTAGATGCCTTCCAAGAACATTGTGGCATGACTTTTGAGCAAGCTGAAGAAACATACTTCAAGTTCCGTGAACGGTATGGAACGATTGGTAAGTTCGAAAATACAGTATATCCAAATATTGTAGACTTATTGGCTAAATGTAAAACTGAACAATATACGATTGCTTTGGCTACAGCAAAGCCAGAACATTATGCTAAGGATATCTTAGATCATTTTGAATTAACACCTTATTTTGATGTAATCGTTGGTGCTAATTATGAAAGTGGATTGTTACATAAGAAAGAAATCCTTGAAAAAGCTCTTGAACTTTGTGGTCATCCATTAACTGATGAAAATGGTAATCGTATGGTATTCATGGTTGGGGATCGTAAGTATGATGTAGAGGCAGCCAATGAACTTGGTTGTATCTCCGTCGGTGTTACTTATGGTTATGGTACAGAAGCTGAACTAAAAGAAGCTGATGCCGAATATCTCTGTGATGACGTTGATGAAATTGCAGATGTTCTCGATCTTGAAGCGTTAATGGTTCGTAGATAATAATATATAAAAAAGCTAGAGGATAACTGATATGTACTCCCTTTACTGGACAACCAGTAAATAGGATATATATCATAACCTCTAGCTTTTTTTATTTCTTTAAGCCACTTTTTTTAGCTAATGTTTTAATAACCTTAGCACTTTGTTTTTTCAATTTGCCGCCTGTTTGTTTGAGTTGAATTCTTGTGCGAGATACGCGACCAAGAGTAGTGATTTTAGTTTTACGACGCGGCTTCATGTCTCGTTCGTTGCCAAAGTCACCGCGTTGTACACTCGTTGCTTTTACCTTTTCTGCTCTGAAAGATTTACGCAATGCTTTCATAATCAATGTAAGTGGTAAGGATTGCTCGAAAGAGTACAAATCAACTGCTACATAACCTAATGCAGGATATGTGTGCAATGTAAAGTGAAAGCCTGGTGCAACAGAAAGGAGGGCGATCTCCTCGTCCATAACCTGACAACTGATTTCATCAACATCAAGTTCAGCTAAATCAAATGCAGTAGCTACACTTTCTTGTACAGCTGTAGCGGATGAAATTGCATCTTCGTCACAGGAATATAAATCAATTAACAGTTCTTGTCCTAATGCTTCTGCCATAATAACACCTTCTTTCGGAATATAATATCTCATTTATTATACATAGAATTAAAGATTAAGTCCAATTATAGAACAATGAATTAAAAAAATGAATTAAAAAAATAAAATAAAAGTCAAAACTATTTAGTGTGATTTGACTTATTAAATATATAGAAAAAAACTTAGGTATAATAAAGCTTTTTCCTAATTTTTAAAAATATATAAAAAGTAGATAATAGGTCAAATGTGAGTACTATGAAGTTTGACTTTTATATTGACTAAAGTCAAATAGTCAAATATAATAGAATTATATTAAAAGACAAATAGTCAAAAACTATAGTAAATATATTTTTAAAGGGGTGTTTTTTATGAGTATGATAGCTGATAAAATAGAAAAATTTATATTGGACCGTATGCGTGAAGAACAAGAAAAGCTAATTTTAAAGCGTAACGAATTAGCTGATGAACTAAATTGTGCACCATCCCAAATTAGTTATGTATTGAGTACTCGCTTTTCTAATGAGCGCGGTTTCGATGTTGAATCTAGACGTGGCTTAGGTGGGTATATTCGCATCAAAAAACTAAACCCAGAAAGCTCTGATTCTTTACCTGCCGTAACGACATATCGTATTTATGAAGGTCAAAATACGGTGGAACGATTAATTGATATGCGAGATGTAGATCAATCGTTGTTCCAACTACTTCAATCTGAAAAGATTACTCGTCGTGAAGCTCAATTAATGCATAACTCTTTTGCTACTTTGATTGAAAATGTAGATATTGAAGAGCGCAATGAGGCTGTTCGTCAGCTTTACGCAACAATAGTGGATACACTACGGAAGGAGTGATGATCGATGTTATGTGATCATTGCCATAAGAATGAAGCTACCATTCATATGACTAATATCGTCAATAATCAAAGACGGAACAACATCTTTGTGGTACTTGCGCTACCGAGTTACAACAAGAGGGCAAATTATCTCCCTATAGTTCTTTTATGAATGATATGTGGGATAATAGCTTTTTTACCAATGATTTTTTTAAAAACATGGTTTATCCAGATAACTTATTAAAATCTCATCAATCTAAGAGATGTCCTCAGTGTGGTATTACTTATGACGAATTTAATCGAGTAGGTAAGTTTGGCTGCGGTCAATGTTATGAGACTTTTAATAGTGAAATAGATCCCTTATTACAACGTATTCAAGGGAGTTCTGAATATGAAGGAACTGTACCTAGTCGTGGAACTAATGTGTTTAAAGCTAAATATGAAGTGAAGCGATTGCGTCATCAATTAGATACAGCAGTTCAAGCTGAAAAATTTGAAGAGGCTGCTATCTTAAGAGATAAAATTAAAGAATTAGAAGCCATTATCGATGGCGGTAAAGAGTAGGAGGTTCTTATGTTAGATACTATATTGGACTCTCCTTTAAGTCAGTGGTTACGCCACGATACAGAAGCGACAGATCACATTGTAATCTCTAGTCGTATTCGTTTGGCTCGAAATTTTGATGGCCTATTATTTACAAATCGTAATGATACATCTGCTTTAGAAAAAGTGAATGCAATATCTAGAGGATTGCTGCATCCTTTGAAAGATGCAGACGGACATCAATATTCCAATATTAGTCTAGAGCAGTTAAGTCAAAGTGAGAGGGCTGTATTAGTAGAGAAACACTTAATGAGCCCTGCTCTTGAAGAAAAATTACCATATCGTAACCTGGTTGTATCTGATGATGCATCCATTGTAATTATGGTGAATGAAGAGGATCACTTACGGATCCAATCAATGGCTTCTGGACTTCAATTGCAACAGGCTTATGACCATGCAGTGCAAATCGATAAGGCTATTGAGGCAAAGCATCCCTATGCTTTTGATGAACGCTTTGGTTATTTGACGGCATGCCCTACTAATGTAGGAACCGGATTGAGAGCATCTGTAATGTTACACTTGCCGGCCTTAACTATGTCTGGGCGAATTACACGACTCATTCGTAGCATAATTCAATTAGGATACTCTGTACGAGGTTTGTACGGTGAAGGCTCCGAGGCTTTAGGCGCTATTTACCAAATTTCAAATCAACGTACTATGGGGATAAGTGAAGAAGCAACGATTGAGCAATTAACCAAGATTGTAGAAGGCATAATTGCAGAAGAGCGTAAATCTCGTCAATCTTTATTACATAATGATAAAGAAGGTTTAGAAGATGTTCTGTGGCGATCCTACGGCGTTCTACAATACGCGCGCCGTGTTAATGGTAAAGAAGCATTAACAAAACTAAGCGATATTCAATTAGGCGTAGATTTAGATATTTTACCACCTTGGGGAAATGATACCTTTAATGAGTTGGTGGCCATAACTCGACCTAATTTCCTTACTAAATATTTAGGTAATGAAGATTTAACAGAGGCCGATCGCGATAGCTATCGAGCTAAAGTAATACGTCAAAAACTTTCAAATAGTATAAATTTCACAAATACTCAATTGATATTCCAATGGTGTTTCCCACCATTGTTTACATATATTTGAAGAGATATAATTACAATTTACATAGATAGATGAGGTGATATTATGATGCAACGGTTCACAGATGATGCACAGCGAGTCCTTTCTTTAGCACAAGAGGCCGCTTTAGAGCTAGGGCACGACTATGTGGGAACTGAACACGTACTCATCGGCCTTACAAAGGTTAAAAATAGTGTAGCAGCTAAGGCTTTAGAAGAGCTTGGCATTGTTACAGAAAATATTTTTGAAGCCGTAAAGGACCATGTAGGTCGCGGTAATAAAAAAGCGACCTCTATATACATGACACCTCGCGTTAAATATATACTTGAACTGGCAGTTCAAATGGCAAACCGCATGAATCATAATTATGTAGGTACTGAGCATATTCTACTAGGTTTACTAAGTGATGGTAGCGGTGTTGCAGCTGCTATATTACAATCTATGGATGTTAGAACTAATGATGTAGTAGATGCTATTCGTAATATTCTTGGTTCTAATTCTAAGGGCCATAATGATGGTCAAGAAGGCTCAAATGGAGATGGCGAATTAGGTGATTTATCTGATTTTGCCACAGATCTTAATGAGTATGCTAAACAAGGTAAAATTGACCCTGTTATCGGTCGAGATACTGAGATTCAACGGGTTATTCAAATTCTAAGCCGTAGAACTAAAAATAATCCTGTTCTCATCGGTGAGCCAGGGGTAGGTAAAACTGCCATTGCCGAAGGTTTAGCGCAACGTATTGTTACCGGTAATGTACCTGAAATATTACGGAATAAGAGAATTATTTCGCTTAGCATTGGTGCTATGCTAGCCGGTGCTAAATACCGTGGTGAATTTGAAGAACGGTTGAAAAAAAGCTATCGATGAAGTACAACAACATGATGACATGATAATCTTTATCGATGAAATTCATACTTTAGTTGGTGCCGGTGCCACTGAAGGTGCTATGGATGCAGCTAATATTTTGAAGCCTGCCTTAGCACGTGGTGAGTTCCAAGTTATTGGTGCTACAACTCTTGATGAATATAAAAAACACATTGAAAAGGATGCTGCTTTAGAGCGTCGTTTCCAACCTGTTCAAGTAGGAGAACCTAATGAAGAGGATGCTCTTGAAATTCTTAAGGGCTTACGAGATCGCTATGAAGCATTCCATAAGGCTAAAATAACGGATGAAGCGTTAAAAGCAGCTGTGTCCTTATCAAGTAGATATATTACAGACAGATTCTTGCCTGATAAAGCTATTGATGTAGTGGATGAAGCTGCATCTAAGGTGCGTATGCAAGTATTTTCTACAGCACCAGATGTTAAGGCTCTAGAAGAACGTCTAAAGGTAGTCAAAAATGAGAAAGAAGCAGCTGTTACATCCCAAGACTTTGAAAAGGCTGCTAAACTACGTGATGAAGAGAAAACTCTAGTAAAAGACATTAGTGATAAAAAATCTGCAGCAAAAGAAGAAAGTGATCAAAAGTTAGTAGTTACGGAAGATGATATAGCAGCAGTAGTGGCGCAATGGACGGGGATTCCAGTGGCTAAAATAGCAGAAGAAGAATCTGAAACCTTGCTCCACTTGGAAAAAGAGCTTCATAAACGCGTAGTAGGTCAAGATGATGCTGTTACAGCTGTAGCTAAAGCTGTGCGCCGTGCAAGGGCTGGATTAAAAGATCCTAAACGCCCTATTGGGTCATTCTTATTCCTAGGTCCAACCGGGGTAGGTAAAACTGAGCTAGCAAGAGCACTTGCATCCTCCTTGTTCGGCGATGAATCTGCTATGATTCGACTTGATATGTCTGAATATATGGAAAAGCATACTGTATCACGCTTAGTTGGTGCCCCTCCAGGCTATGTGGGCTATGAAGAGGGCGGTCAATTAACAGATGCGGTGCGTCGTAAACCATATAGTGTTGTTCTCCTCGATGAAGTGGAGAAAGCACATGCAGATTTCTTTAATATCTTGTTACAAGTTCTTGATGATGGTCGCCTTACTGATAGCCAAGGTAGAACTGTAGATTTTAGAAATACAGTTATCATCATGACGAGTAATTTAGGTGCTAAAGCTTTACATAAGAACTCTCCAGAGCTTGGATTCTTAGCTCCTAAAAAATCTGAATCTTCTATAAATCAATCTAATAGTATAGATTTTAAAGAAGCTAAGAAATCTGTTATGGATGCAGTAAAACGTCATTTCAGACCTGAGTTTTTAAATCGTATTGATGAAATGATTGTATTCCAACCATTAACTGAAGAGGACTTACAACAAATTGTCTCTATCTTGATGAGTGATGTTACAAAACGTCTTAAAGAGCGTGAGCTTCAATTAGAAATCACAGCTGAGGCGATGCAATTACTCGTTAAGGAAGGTTCTGATTTTACAATGGGGGCTCGACCACTAAAACGAGCTATTCAACGATTAATTGAGGACCCTGTATCAGACCTTATTTTGAAAGGAGATGCTACAGAAGGAAAAACTATAAAAGCAGATGTCAAGGATAACGAGATCGTTGTCAGCGTATAGAAAAAACACAAAATATACAGTTAATGACTACCTTTCATATAAAAAATATAAGTTAAATGGTATACTATAGGATAATGATAGTTAACCATGTAGTAAAATTATGCATAAAAGGTCATGAATGGTTATCATTCATGACCTTTCTTTCTTAGTAAAATATTTTGAGGCATTATGGCAAAAGCAAAATCAGTATTCTTCTGTCAAAATTGTGGGGCTGAGTCTTCTAAGTGGATGGGCCGTTGCCCACAATGTGGCGAATGGAATACATTAGTTGAAGAAATTATTAAAGAAACTAAACATAGCCGTACACCTTCCCGTGGTGTAGGGAATCAAACGACTAAGCCTACAGCTTTACCAGATATTGAAATTTCGTCTATAGCACGTGTATCTACAACCTTTGGTGAAATTGATCGCGTATTAGGTGGCGGCATAGTACCTGGTGCATTAATGCTTTTAGGTGGCGATCCAGGTATTGGTAAATCTACACTATTATTGCAAGTTTCTCAAAAGGTTGCAGATACTGTAGGTACAGTTCTCTATGCATCAGGGGAAGAATCTCAGTTACAACTTAAGCTTCGGGCAGAACGACTACATATCAATAGTGAACGTTTACAAGTTATTGCAGATACAGATTTAGATTATATACTTGAGCAAGCTGATGCAATGACGCCATCCTTACTTGTCATTGATTCTATTCAAACCATGTATACTGGTGATATCGATGCTGCTCCCAGGCAGTGTTAGTCAAGTTCGAGAATGTACATCTCGACTCCTTCGATTTTGCAAAGAACGCAATATTCCTACGGTTATCATTGGTCATGTCACAAAAGAAGGCAATATTGCAGGTCCACGTATGTTAGAGCATATGGTAGACGTAGTGCTTTACTTTGAAGGGGAACGATCTTATCAGTTCCGCATATTGCGATCCATCAAAAATCGTTTTGGCTCAACATCTGAAACTGGTATTTTCGCTATGGTTGAAGAAGGCTTGCAAGAATTATCCAATCCTTCAGCTTCATTATTGGCAGAACGGTCTGATGAGGAAAGTGGCAGTGCAGTCATGATTTACTTAGAAGGGGTTCGCCCAATCTTAGTAGAGGTGCAAAGTTTGGTGGTTACCACGGCCTTTGGCATGCCTAGAAGAACGGCAATAGGCTATGATCTTAACCGTTTGATTGTACTTTTGGCAGTGTTAGAAAAACGTTGTGGCTTTACATTAGGTAATAAAGACGTGTACGTTAACGTTATTGGTGGACTTAAAGTAAACGAGCCAGCTTGTGATTTATCTATGGCAGTAGCAATAGTATCTAATTTAAAAAATCGTATTGTTCCTACAGATATGGTTATCTTAGGAGAGGTCGGTTTAACAGGAAATGTTCGAAGCATTCCGCGCATCGAGCAGCGTATTAATGAAGCTAAAAAACTAGGCTTTAAAAAGTTTATTATTCCTGAAGGCAATTATAAGCAAATCAAGGATAATGATAGTTCTATCAAGATTAGAGGCGTCAAATCTATTCAAGAGGCGATGCAGCTCGTGTTTTCTTAATTAGGAGGTGATTTGATGATTTATCGGATTTTGCGCTATGTAATAGCCATCCTTGTAGGTACAGCTGCCTATGTAGGGATGGATACATTAGCTCCTATTATCGATCCGTATTTGGTTTCTCAGTTTGAAACTATGGGAGATATGTCATTAACAGTTGCACGTATTGCAGTATTAATTGTTGGTATATTGTTAGGTGTTATTATTGGCTATTTGATTTCATCATTTATTTTGAAACAAGGGTTAGTAATTGCAAAACGTTTAGAGCGCTTACTCACTCATATTCCAAATCAAGAATTGATTGCAGGCACCATCGGTTTATTATTCGGTCTTATTATTGCAAATTTAATTGGTGTTGCATTCAATCAAGTGCCTATTATAGGACCTTACATTCCTATTATTCTTAGTGCTATCTTTGGATATAGTGGTCTTAAGCTCATGGCCCGTAAAGGACCTGAAATGTACTATAACTACGTACAACAATGGGGCGGAGAGGGCACTAAAAAAACAAGCCGCTTTAAAATGTTCTCCACTCATAAATCAGATAAAGCTTCTAGCACGCCTAAATTATTAGACACATCTGTTATCATTGATGGTCGTATTAAAGAACTATGTAATACAGGCTTTATTGAAGGACCTCTAATGGTTCCACTCTTTGTATTAAACGAGTTACAAATTATTTCGGACTCTGCAGATGCTACAAAACGCAACCGCGGTCGTCGAGGTCTAGATATTTTGAAAGATATGCAAGATGCTAATAAGGTTGCTATTGAAGTTGTAGAAGACGATTATAATGATCTTACAGAAGTCGACTCTAAGTTGATGCGTCTTGCCTTAGATAAGCAATGGAAGTTGATGACCAATGATTTTAACTTGAATAAGGTAGCTCGCGTACAAGGTATTGAAGTACTTAACCTCAATGAATTGGCAAATGTGTTGAAACCAGCTCTTATTGCAGGTGAGTGGATTCGCGTACAAGTTATGAAAGAAGGTAAAGAAGTACACCAAGGTGTAGCGTATCTTGATGATGGTACGATGATTGTCGTAGAAGACGGCAAACCTTATGTAGGACAAAATGTTGAGGTTATGGTTACATCTATACTACAAACGAGTGCAGGTCGCATGATCTTTGCTCGTGTAGATGGGGGACAAAATGGACAAGGTAATTAGCTGTATCGTTCTTGCCGCAGGGGCGGGACGCCGTATGGCATATAAAGAGAATAAAATATTTATCCCCCTTGGTCGTTATTCTATTATTCAGCGCACTTTGCAGAATGTTGCTAAATTACAAGGCTTAAGCGAGATTATTCTCGTTGTAGCCGATGGTGAACAAGACTATATGACTGAACATATTAAGGTCTTAAACCTTACAGTACCAGTTCATATCGTTCTTGGTGGTGCTGAACGTCAAGACTCCGTTGCTTGCGGTCTTAGGCGGTCGATGAATCTAGTAATATTGTCCTTGTTCATGATGGAGCACGTCCATTAGCCTCTACAGAAATGTTTAGTGCTGTCGCTGAGGCTGCTAACACATATGGTGCTGCCACAGTTGGTGTGCCTGCTACTGATACGATTAAACGTGTTAATACAGACCATACCGTAATTGAAACATTGAAACGCAGTGAGCTATACCAAATTCAAACACCACAAGGCTTTCAAAAAGATTTATTTAAGGAGGCCCATCAAAAGGCTCATGATTTAACCATTTAGGTACTGATGATGTATCTCTTGTGGAATATTTAGGAAAGCCTGTACATATAGTAGAAGGTGATTACTGCAATATTAAGGTAACAACGCCCAATGATATTGCCGTAGCAAAACGGTATTTAGGAATTGAGGATAAGCGTATGCGCATTGGATTTGGTTATGATATTCATCAATTAAAAGCAGGCCGTCCATGCATCTTAGGGGGCATTCAAATTGAATCTGAGCTTGGCCCAGATGGTCATTCCGATGCGGATGTTCTCATTCACGCATTAATGGATGCTATGTTAGGTGCTGCTGGTTTAAGAGATATTGGCTATTACTTCCCACCTGAAGATGACCAATATAAAGGGATTTCTAGTATGCTTTTACTAGAAAAGGTAAATTCCTTATTGAAAGAACGTGGGTTACAAGCCTATAATATTGATATTATGGTTATTTCTGAGACTCCTAAATTAAAACCTCACATTGATACGATGAAGGCTAATTTACAGTCCGTATTGGAAATACCATTAGATCGCATTAGTATTAAAGCGACAACGAATGAAATGCTTGGTGCTATTGGGCGCCGCGAAGGCATTGCTGCACAAGCTGTCGTTTCTGTATATGAAGGAGAGGTATAATCATGAGTTCCATGAAAGTTCGTTTTGCTCCAAGCCCTACGGGTCCATTCCATATTGGTGGCGCTCGTTCTGCTTTATTTAACTGGCTATTAGCACGTAAAGAAGAAGGCACATTTGTATTGCGCATTGAAGATACAGATTTAGCTCGTTCTACACGTGAAAGTGAAGAAAATATTAAGGCTTCCTTACAATGGCTTGGTATGAACTGGGATGAAGGCGTAGACGTAGGTGGTGAAATGGCCCTTACCGTCAAACAGAACGTCTTGAACTATATAAAGAAGTAACACAACGTCTATTAGATGAAGGCCATGCTTACGAGTGTTATTGCTCTGCTGAAGAGTTAGATGCTGTGCGCCAAGATCAAATGGATCGTGGTGAAACGCCTAAATATAATGGTCATTGTAATCACTTAGATGAAGAAACAAAGGCCAAATATATTGCAGAAGGTCGTAAACCAACAATTCGTTTACGTGTACCTTTGAATAAAACATATACTTTCGACGATATGGTTCGTGGTCGTGTATCCTTTGAATCCAACGGTGTAGGTGACTTTGTTATCGTTAAATCCGATGGTATTCCTGTATATAACTTTGCGGTAGTAATGGACGATCATATGATGGGCATTACTCATGTTATTCGCGCAGAGGAACATTTATCTAATACACCACGCCAAATGGCTATTTACGAAGCGCTTGGTTGGGACATTCCTACATTTGGTCATATTTCTTTGATTCTTGGTAAAGATTACAAGAAAATGTCTAAACGCCATGGTGCTACATCTGTTGAACAATACAAACAATTGGGGTACTTGCCAGAAGCACTTGTAAACTTCTTAGCACTTCTTGGATGGGCTCCAGAAGGAGAACAAGAGTTCTTCACACCAGATGAATTGATTCAAGCCTTCTCTATGGATCGCGTAGCTAAGAACCCAGCAGTATTTGATATTGATAAATTAAACCATATCAACTTCCACTATATGAAAAATTTGAGCGACGAAGATTTATTCCATCTTTGCTTGCCACATTTGAAAGAGGTTGGTTTGGCTCCAGATAGCTTAAATCAAGCTGATATTGATTGGTTGACATTGTTATGTTCTACATTCCGCGACCATATTAGCTATGGTGCTCAAATTAAAGATCACGTAGGCATGTTCATGGGCGAAACCGTATTCCTTGAAGAAGGTCACGAAGAGGAATTGCGTGCTGTGTTGAATGAAGAAACAGCTCCTACAGTTCTTAGCGCTTTCCGCAATGCATTAGCTGAACTTGATGAAATTACACCTGAAGTTGTAAAAGCAACTATTAAGGCAGTCATGAAAGAAACTGCTTTGAAAGGTAAGTTTGTATTCATGCCAATTCGCGTTGCTTTAACAGGTCAAATGCATGGTCCTGATTTGAACAACATCGTTACCTTGCTTGGTAAAGAAAAATGCTTACATCGTTTAGATAATGTAGGTGCTTTAACAAAATAATCTTTATATACAATTGGAGAGAGCTCTCATAACTGTAGTTATGGGAGCTTTTTTATGTATATTGAGATTATTCTATGGAAATGTTATAATAATCGGCGTCTTTTATTTTTTTATTTATTATGAAAGTGAGTGCTTTTATGAGTGTTATTCGTTCTATTAATCACTTATTCAATAGTTATCTATCTTGGATCGTACTATTGATGGCTGTATTAGCCTATTTATTACCGACAGTTTTCTCTTGGATGACCCCTTACATTGCGTACATGCTACAATTTGTAATGTTTGCCATGGGTTTAACATTAACAGCTCAAGTGTTCCTTGATGTATTTAAGCAACCGATGAAAGTTATCCTTGTATCTGTTATCCAGTTCTTATGGATGCCATTAGCAGGTTTCTTGGTAGCCTTAATCTTTAATTTTCCACCAGAAATTGGTATCGGCTTCATCTTGTTAGGTGCATGTCCTGGTGGTACTGCTTCTAATGTTATGACATTCCTTGCCAACGGTAACGTGCCATTATCTGTATCTGCAACAACGGTATCTACGTTGTTAGCTCCAATTTTAACACCTTTATTTGTTGTGTTATATGCAGGTGCTACATCCTCTATTGATATTCAATTCATGCCGATGTTTATGTCTATCGTAAAAATCGTATTAGTACCGATTATTTTAGGTATCGTATTGAATTACTTCATTGGATCTAAGATCGAACCTGTTAAAGATGTATGTCCAACAATTGCTGCTATTGCAGTATTGCTCATTTTGGCTGCTGTTACAGCAGTGAACCAAAAACAAATTGCTGAAACAGGATTTATCATCTTCGTTGCTTGTTTAGTACAAAATGTAAGTGGTTACGTAGTAACTTACTTTGTATGTAAAGCCTTAAGCATTGATGTTTCCTCTCGTCGCGCAATGCAAATCGAAGTAGCGATGCAAAACTCTGCGTTGTCCGTATCTCTTGCACTTAAACATTTTACACCACAAGCTGCAGTAGCAGGTGCAGTGTTCTCTATCATTCATAACTTTACAGGCTCTATTTTCGCAGGTATTTGCCGTAAACATGACGATCAAGAGAAGTTGGAAAACGCTTAGTTTTAATTGATATAGATTATATCAATTACTATTAACATATCAATTACTATTAACGTGTTTTATATAAATGTTATTGTTGATAGTGATAATAGCAGTCAAATATATTGATATATTAATCCTCATCATTTGAAAAATTAATTACCTAAAAACCTATGTATAATAGGGATGATAATTAATTTTGAATGGTGAGGATTTTTTTCTTATGAATATTGACTTTCTATAGCATTATTTGGTAAAATAACTATATATCTAAATATAGATAAAATTAAAAGCTAGGACTGAAAGAAGTACTCTACAACTAACTTTTTAGCGAGAACCGATGGTGGGAGGGTTCATGGATAGGTAGACGAAATGCATTCACGAGCTGACACTCCGATTATAGGTAGGTTTGTCCGGTGACGCGCCGTTATGCGATGAGTGGGTGCCACTGTTGGTACCTAACAGAGTGGAACCGCGGACCATCGTCTCTGTATGAGATGAGAGGTCTTTTTTATTTACAAAAATGGAGGCATCGGTAACGATGAGAGAAATTACAGTTTATAATACTATGACACGCCAAAAAGAGGTTTTCAATCCTGTTACACCAGGTGAGGCAAAAATGTATGTATGTGGTGTTACACCATATAACCATCCTCATATTGGCAACGCCCGTCCTTTCGTAACGTGGGACGTAATTCGTCGATACATGAAACATGTAGGTTATAAAGTAACTTATGTACAAAACTTTACTGATGTAGATGATAAAATCATCAATACATCTAATGGTGAAGGGGTATCTTGGGATACTATTGCAAATCGTTATATTGACAGCTATTTCGAAGTGATGGATGCCCTTGGTGTACAACGTGCTGATATTTATCCACGTGTTTCTACACATATCGAAGATATTATTGCTATGATCTCTACATTGATTGAAAAAGGCTATGCCTATGAACTCGATGGCGATGTATATTATAGCGTTGATAAATTTGAACATTATGGCGAGTTATCTGGTCGTACCTTAGACGATATGGAAGCTGGTGCTCGTATCGAAGTTGATGGTCGTAAGAAAAATCCTATGGACTTTGCGTTGTGGAAAGCTGCAAAACCAGGAGAACCATATTGGGAAAGCCCATGGGGCAATGGCCGTCCAGGTTGGCATATCGAATGTTCTGCCATGAGCCAAAAATACTTAGGTACAGAATTCGATTTCCATGGTGGTGGTAGTGACTTGATCTTCCCACATCATGAAAATGAAATTGCTCAATCTGAAGGTTGTTCTGGCCAACATCCAGTGGTTCGTTACTGGTTGCACAATGGCTTATTACTATCAACTCTGAAAAAATGTCTAAATCCTTGAATAACTTCTTCTTGGTAAAAGATATTTTAGAACAATATAGTCCAGATGCATTGCGCTACTTCTTGTTGAGCACACATTATCGCAGTCCATTAGATTTCTCTGATGAACGCTTAGAAGAAGCAAATAAGTCTTTAGAACGTTTAAGCACTGCTATTGAAAATCTATTGTACCTTGAAAAATGTGAACCAGGTCCTTGTGATGAGGCTCAACGTTTATTAGAAAAAGCTAAAGAGTATGAAGAAGAATTCGAAGCAGCAATGAGTGATGATTTCAATACTGCTTTAGCTACATCTAGCATGTTTGGTCTTGCTAAAGAAATCAACATCTATTACCAAGCTGTGACAGGCCGTGAAGGCGTTGTTTGCCAAGAAGCAATTGCGGAAGTTAAACGTATCTTCAAGTTCATGACAGAGGTTATTGGTATTCTTGAAAAAGCATGGGAAGGCAATACTGGTGCTAACGCTGCTGAATACGAAGAATTAATGCAAGTTATCTTGTCTGTACGTCAAGCGTGCCGTGATCAAAAACAATGGGGATTAGCTGATTGCATCCGCGATCGCTTGTCTGAAATCGGTATTACTATTGAGGATTCTCCTCAAGGTGCACGGTGGAAAAAACGTGAAGTTTAAACAATTTCAATTCTTAAAGAATGAAGCGATAAAAAAACTGACGGCTCTTGAACAAGAGCCGCTTCGTTTGCGTAATCGAACTGTAGAGGAATGCCTTAGTGCTGATGCAGTCATGCTTGCCTATATTGGTGACGCAGTGTATTCCATGTATGTGCGTGAGCGAGTAGTACAAATGAATATTACGAAGGTACAAGTATTACACACCATTGTTACTGAATTTATTTGTGCTAAGTCACAAGCGAAAGTGTTGCTTGAGATAGAAGATACTTTCACAGAACAAGAGCAAGCTATTGCTAGACGAGCTAGAAATAGTAATGTCAATGTACCAAAGAGCAGTACTGTTCAAGAATATCGCAGTAGTACGGCATTTGAAGCTGTACTAGGTTTTCTTTATGAAACGCGTCAAGATGAGCGCTTACAACATATTATGGGGCAAGCCTTTTCTATAACTCTTCGAGGTATGTAGTATGGATAATTATATTGTAGGCCGCAATGCGGTTAAAGAAGCCCTTAAAAGTGGTCGTTCAATTCAACGTATTATGGTCAGCGAAGATAAGGTGAAAACTGGTTTAGCTGATATCGTTGGCCTTGCTAAATCCCAAGGTATTGAAGTTAGACCTACACCTATTAAACAAATGAACAAGTACGACTTAGATGTACCACATCAGGGGGTTATTGCCCTAGTATCGGCGGTACAATTTAAGGAATTGGGCGAAGTTTTACAAGAAACTACACATGAAGTACCTTTGCTCATTTTAACAGATGGTGTAGAGGATCCTCATAATATGGGGGCTATCATTCGTACTGCAGAATGTGTAGGGGCTACGGCTGTACTCATTCCTAAGCGTCATAATGCACCTATTAATGCGACAGTTGCTAAAACTTCTGCTGGGGCTATTGAACAAATTCCCCTAGTACAAGTGGGCAATGTAGCTCAAACTATTAAGCAACTACAAAAACAAGGTTTTTGGGTAATGGGTGCCCATATGGAAGGTGATCGTACCTTGTATGAGGCGGATATGACGATTCCTACGGTTATCGTCATTGGTAACGAAGGAAAGGGGATTAGTCGCGTTGTAAAAGAGGCTTGTGACTTCCTTGTAACAATCCCTATGTATGGAAATTTAAATTCCTTAAATGCATCAGTTGCAGCTGCTGTTCTCATGTATGAGGCGGTACGTCAACGCCAAGCGAAATAACTATGTTAAAAGATATTTTAATTGTAGATGGCTATAATGTGATCTTCGCCTGGACTCATCTAAAGAAATTAGCACATGAATCATTAGAGCATGCTCGAATGGAATTGAGAGATAAGTTATTAAATTACGGAAAATTTAAGGGATATGAAGTAATCCTTGTATTTGACGGTAAATATACGAAATCTGGTGGTTCCGTTGAAGTTATTACTAATGGTTTCATAGAGGTCTATACTGACGATGGAGAAACGGCAGATTCCTTTATAGAACGTGAGGTATTTTTGCGTAAAGGCAAATATACCAATGTATATGTTGTGACTTCTGACGGGGCAGAACAGAATCAAATTCTTGGATCTGGCGGGTTGCGAATCCCTGCACGAGAGCTACAGAATATGATTCGTCTCGCTAAGGAAGAGGAACGACAGCAATATGCTCATGAACATAGACGAGATCAATTTAGCTTGCGACGTAATGAAGTAGGAGGCTTATTATCTCCTGAAGTGGCTGAAAAGCTAGAGAAATTGCGACGTGGCCATTGATAGTTGAAAATCAAATACACTTCCAGTATAATAAATATATTGGTTTTTCTCGCTCAATTGTAAGGAGGAGCTTATGAAATTAATTCATACACGCAAGTCCGATTACAATTTCAAGGAAATGACCGATGAGCAAGTTGTGGTCATAGCTCAAGAAGAGCAAAATGTGTTTGCAATCGATTATATTGTAAATAAATATAAGAACTTTGTTCGAGCTAAGGCCCGTTCCTATTTTTTAGTAGGTGCGGATCGAGAGGACATTATCCAAGAAGGTATGATTGGACTCTACAAGGCGACGCGCGATTTTAAACATGATAAATTAGCGTCTTTCAGAGCCTTTGCAGAATTGTGTATAACTAGACAAATTATTACGGCCATTAAATCGGCTACAAGACAAAAACATGCGCCTTTAAATTCCTATATATCTCTTAATAAACCAGTATATACAGAGGAATCAGAGCGTACATTGATCGAAATGCTATCCTCCGCAAAGGTTACAAACCCGGAGGACCTCATTATCAGTAAAGAGGAACTGGATGATATTGAGCGCAATATCGGTCATATTTTAAGTGATCTCGAGTGGGAGGTCTTGGAAGGATATCTAGACGGACGTTCTTATCAAGAAATGGCTGAGGTCACAGATCGCAGTGTTAAATCTATCGACAATGCACTGCAAAGGGTTAAACGTAAATTAGAGAAGTATTTAGAACATCGTGTATTGGGTTCGCCTAGAGCCTCACAGGAAGGATGACAGTCGTGACAAATTTTTTAATGATCCTAGAAGTAATCGTATCAATTTTATTAATCGTAGTAGTTGTGGCACAAAATAGCAAAAGCTCTGGCATGGGCGGTGCTGTTTCTGGTGCGGCAGACTCCTCTTTTGGTGGTAAGGCCCGTGGTGTAGACGGTTTCTTATCTAGATGTACAATTATTTTAGGGATTATCTTTGCTGTGTTGAGCTTAGTATTAGGGGCAATGATTAATCAATTCTAATGATGAAAGCCTGCTTTGCAGGCTTTTTCTTTTTACATCCTAAGGAGGTGAAAATTTGAAGAAAAAAGTATTGGACTTTTATAAATCTATCCAACCACATGCATATCATATTGAAGATGCAGCAATGGATAATCATATTCGAGGTGGTAAAGACCTAGAAATGTTTATTCGGTCTGCTAAAATGCTTGCTCGCGAAGGTGTATTAACTTGTACGCGACCTGATGTATATCAATATGAAGAACAGCAGCATGAAGAATATGAAGGGATTTACAAAGGATATCGTAAATCTTATGGATTTGTTATCATGCTCGATGATGAAGATATTTATGTGGCTGAACAAAATAAGGGCACTGCCATGCATAACGACAAAGTGCGTGTTCGCGTAGTGCCATCTGACTATACAAAACATAAACGAGAAGGTATTATTGTTGATGTTATTGAGCGTGCTAATGAAACTGTAGTTGGTACCTATGATAGACAACAACACTTTGGCTTTGTTGTGCCTGATGATGAACGTATCGGTACAGATATATTTGTAGATTTAAAAAATACCTTAGATGCTCGTAGTGGCGCTAAGGTATTAGTTAAAATCACAAAATGGCCTGAAGGCGATAAAAAGCCAGAAGGTATTATAACAGAAGTTCTAGGCTATAAAGGCGATGTGGGCCTTGATATTAACTGCATCATGGCGAATCATAAGATTCCTTTTAATTTCCCTGAAGAGGTTATTAAGGCTAGTAAGAAAATAGATACTGTTATCCATGAAGACCCAAAAACGTTGGGACCTTCGAGATTTACAAATGGTTACTATTGATGGTGAGGATGCAAAAGATCTTGATGATGCTGTGAGTGGTCGTAAATTACCGAATGGTAATTACGAATTAGGCGTACATATTGCTGACGTAAGCCACTATGTAACATCTGGGCAGCCTATCGATAATGAGGCCTATAAGCGGGGGACATCTGTTTATTTAGTAGACCGTGTAGTACCGATGTTACCAGAGGTATTATCAAACGGTATTTGTAGCTTAAATGCTCATGAAGACCGTTATGCTATGACCTGTATGATGGAAATTGATGATTCTGGTACTGTCGTTAATTATCGTATTAGACCATCTATTATCCATGTTGGACGACGTTGTAGTTATAAAGAAGTATATAAAGCACTAGAAGAAAACATTATTCCCGATGATTTACAAGACTTTATGCCTATGTTACGGGACTTAGCAGAGATTTCGAAAATTTTAAATCGCATGCGCCGTCGTAGAGGTGCCTTAGACTTTGATTTTCCTGAATATAAGGTTTTGCTTGACCTAGATGGTACGCCATTACGTATCGTTAAACGGGATCGCACAATGGCAGAGCGCCTTATCGAAGAATGCATGCTTATCGCCAATGAAACAGTGGCGACTCATTTGAAGAATACACATCGCACTTCGGTATATCGTATTCATGAAAGTCCCAGTGAAGAAAAGTTAGATTTATTCCAAAAGGTACTAAATTACTTAGGTCAAAATCTCGTTCTTAGTGCCGATGGCGTAACACCTCGAGATTTCCAAAAATCTTAGACGTGGTGAAGGGGCAGGATATTGAGCAAGTAGCTCAGATTATGACCTTACGATCTATGCAACAAGCAAAATACAGCATAGAAAATGCAGGACACTTTGGTTTAGCATCTACATGTTATACGCATTTTACATCTCCAATTCGACGTTATCCAGATTTGATGGTTCATCGTCTTTTAAAAGCAGATATGCATTGGAAAAATGGATATTCCAAGCGAGATGTAAAGGAGGCTTTTTTAGCTGGTGCTGTTGAACATTCCTCTATTCAAGAGCAAGTGGCAACAGAGGCTGAACGAGAAACTACAGACCTTAAAAAGACTCAATATATGGTTCCATTCGTTGGCGAAGTCTTTGAAGGCAGTATTGCAAGTATTACATCCTTTGGTATGTTTGTTGAGTTAGAAAACGGTATCGATGGCCTCGTGCATATTAGCATGATGAACGATGATTACTATTTCTTTGACGAAGAACATTTTGTTCTCGTTGGCAAACGTACAGGTAAAACATATCATCTAGGTGATAAGGTTACTGTTACCCTTGTAAAAGCCGATGTAGAAAAGAAACAAATTGACTTTGTTCTAGGTGAAGTAGATAATTTGATGGCTATCCAAGAACAATTGCGCAATGGTTCCGATTATGCTTCTAGTCGAGATAGCTTTGGTAGTCGTAAAGATCGCAAATCCTCAAGTAAGAGAGGGAAAAAATCTTCACGACGCGATGATAATAAAACTGGTCGTTCTCGTTATGATGCTTTCAGTAAAAAATCTGGAAAAGGCAAATCAAGCCGTAAGAAGTCGAATAAATCTACAAAACGTAGTCAATCTAAGAAATCTAAAAGTAAACGTAAACGATAGAGGTAAATATGGCAAAGAAATCAAGTCCATCCCTTATTGCTGATAATCGTAAAGCGCGTCATGATTTTCATATTCATGAAACCTATGAAGCAGGTATTGCTTTAACAGGTACTGAAATTAAATCTATCCGTCAAGGTAAGCTTAATTTGAAAGATAGTTTTTGTCGTATAGATAAAGGGGAAATTTTGTTGTATGGCGTTCATATTAGTCCCTATGAACAAGGCAACCGTTTTAATCATGAGCCAGAGCGTACACGTAAATTGTTGATGCATAAAGCTGAAATCAATAAATTACATGCTCAAGTGAAGGAAAAGGGTTTCTCTCTAGTACCGCTTAACTTTCATTTTAGCCATGGCTATGTGAAGGTTACAGTAGGCCTTGTAACAGGTAAGAAGTTATACGATAAACGTCAAGATATGGCAGAACGCGATGCTAAGCGTGACATAGCTAAACGAATTAAAGAGCAGCAAAAATACTAAACTATGAATAGAACCAAGTCTTTATGGCTTGGTTCTTTTAGTTTCCATGAGAACTGTATATACCTATTAGTGATGACGGGCTATTCATATTAGTCGTTAAGTCTAAATCTATTTTAATTTGTTAACTGAACATGTATTTTTGGTTGATAAAAATACATGTAGAAATTATAATGTAAACAAGAAGAGGTGTTTGTAGTTAACATTATCTATGTAGAGGAGAAAACCATGAATCAGAACATTCGGTACATTACAGAAATCGCTATCTTGACAGCGATGATTACAGTATTAGGAGCCATCAAAATACCTAATATTATTCCTGGTATAGAGTTTCAATTATCTGCCCCGTTAGCGGTAGCTATATGTGCCGTGTTTGGTTTCAAAAAATATATCATCAGTGGTTGTTTGTCTAGTTTAATTGGATTAGCATTAGGTACTCAATCTATTTTAAATGTTATGATTGCTATGCAATTTAGACTTATCGTAGGACTTATCCTTTGGATGTGTCAAAACCATATGATTGGCATTATGATTTCCGGTCCCATTGCATCTGCTTTAGCACGTTTATCTTTGTCCTTGTATATTGGCAAGGCTGCTTTACCAATGATTGCCTTAGCCGTTCCAGGTATGATATTTACAGTTATTATGGCACCAGTATTTGTGAAAGTATTCCGTAAAATTCACAGCCAAGTACCTCAAAATGATCTTGTTAAAGGGAAGGTATGATAATGGCTGAATTATATAGTGTACGCATGCGTGCTGCTCAAGGTGGTCCCCATGAAAAAGGGGGCCACCATATTTCTGGGGCAGAGCGTATTGTGAAGTTAGAAGAAGTAGGGGCTATAGCACAATCGTTAGCTGATCGCGCCTTGTATCACAGTAAAGGAACAGCTGATTTTATAAATATTACAGTAGATGTAATCCCATCTAATGAGATAACATATATCGATTGTTTACAAGTAGAAGAACATAGGGCTAATACGATTGCAGAGGCTCATCAATTAGCTATCGAGCTTTTACAAGGTACTCATATTACCGAAGTGGCTATTCAAAATGCTATGACTTTCTTAAAAGAATTAGATTCTTCTATGCGTGGTGCTATGTTAGTAGATGCTACAACTGGTAAACGAATTGATATAGGTAATCGAGGTGTTCGTGTCAGTCATATGGATTCCTTTGATTCTGAATCATTAGGGGACAATGAACATATGCGAGAGGCTTTAGTATTAGCATCTAAGGTGCAATCCGCTGAGGGGATTGTAGGTGAATTATGTTGGTCTGACGATCCAGATTATACGGTAGGGTATGTTGCATGTAATGGAATATACCATCGTATTCCTAAGATGAAAGAATTGGGCTCACATATAGGGGGCCGTGTATTTTTTGTGCGGTCTGAGATAGATAGGGAAAGTGTAATTGAGTACTTGGAGAAGGCTCCAGTACTTGTTCAACGGAGAAATAATGTATAAGTTTTTTAAAGAACAGCTTAATCATAAAATCAACAATCATAATTTGCGGACCATAAAAGAATACTGCCCTCTAGATGCAGTGCGCGTGAAGCGAGATGATAAAGAATTCTTGATGATGGCTTCTAATAATTATTTAGGACTTACCTTTGATCCTCGTGTCATAGAAGGGGCTGTAAAAGGGGCTCAACAATATGGTACTGGATCAGGCGGGTCTCGACTTGTGTCTGGAACATTTCCATTATTTACAGAGCTTGAAAATGCATTAGCAAAATTTAAGAATACTGAAAAAGCTCTCGTCTTTAATACAGGTTATATGGCTAATGTAGGGACAATTTCGGCTATTGCAGATAAGAATACTATTATCTTTAGCGACGCCTAAATCACGCTAGTATCATTGATGGCTGTCGTTTAAGTAAAGCCTCTATAAAGGCGTATAGTCATTGCGATGTAGAGGAATTAAAGTTCCTACTGAAACATGCGGATCACGGTACACGAAAACTCATCGTTACTGATGGTGTCTTTAGCATGGATGGTGATATTGCACCATTAGATAAGCTATATGAACTGAGCCGTGAATATAATGCAATGCTCATGGTAGATGATGCACATGCTACAGGGACCATCGGCAATGGCCATGGTACAGCTGCTTATTTTGGTCTCGAAAGAGAGATAGATATACAACTTGGAACGTTGAGCAAATCCCTTGGATCAGTAGGGGGCTATGTCGCTGCTAATAGTACAATTGTTGACTATCTTGTTAATACGAGCCGTAGTTTTATATTCTCTACAGCCTTATCTCCATCAGATATCGGGGCTGCTCTCAGTGCATTACACATCATTGATTCTGATCCATCTGTTTTGGAACGGTTGCAAGACAATGTAGGCTATATGTCTGATCGATTACATTCTATGGGCATATATGCTACAGATGATACGCCAATTTTCCCGATTCTCATTGGGAAAAATGAGGATACCTTAGCTGTATCTAATTATCTATATGAGGCTGGAATCATCGGCACAGCCATTCGTCCGCCCACAGTCCCTGTTGGTGAAAGTCGGATTCGTTTGACTGTTACAGCGGCACATAGTAAAGCTCAAATTGACTACGTGTGCGATACATTGTATAAAGCTATAAAAGAATTGTCTTAGACAATCTGTACACATTTTCTTTGATAAATATTATTAAGCTACTAAGCAAAGATTTATAAGCGTTGATAAGGCTTACTATAATTGACAGTTATAGTAATTAGGCTTATAATTATTAGACCGACGCACGGGGATGTAAAGGTTTCGACAGGGGTGCGTGTGGTATAGATAGCGAGTCGGCGTTCCATGAGGCCGTTAAACGGTGGGAAAACATTTAAACGCAGAAGAAAATTTTGCATTAGCTGCATAAGCTACGTCCCTCATACTTGTGCCTACCAAGTGTGAATGGACGTCAAACCGTAGGCTGGCTTAATTCAGTTGTTCATATGAATTAGGCGAGACAATATGAACTGGGGTTGTGTAGCTTGTCTGTGAGCGATAGCAACCTGAGATCTAAATCATAGACTGTGCTCGGAGAAGTCTATATGGCAACACTTCTGGACAGGGGTTCGACTCCCCTCATCTCCACCAATATTTAAGCTAAAGCTAGAAGATACGTATTTACTGTATAAATGCAGTAGTTACCTAATCTTCTAGTTTTTTTATGTTCGTATATGTTCGTTAAAATACGCATTTATTCGCTTGAAATTTCCCTTTTTTTCCCCCATAATTTCCCCGTATAACCCTACAAGATCAATTATGACCAAAGTGTTCTCAATAAATTATGAAAAAAAGTGTTCACAAAAAAATATAAAAGTCAATGGTTTTTATCTTTTTATTGTATACAATGGATATGAATTTGTTTAGATTTTATCTGCATTTAACAATGGTTGAAAGATATCGGAAAAATTGACTTTGTCTATAGAATCCTGTAAAATATATGTAGATATTTATGATAGTATGTGACATAAATAAATAGTTTCGTGTAAAGGAGTATAGGTAATGAAGTATCGTTATTCCCGTATGTTGGCGGCTCTCGTAGTGTCTGCTGTCATGGTGGCCGGTTGCGGTAACAACCAACAGCAAGCCGGTGAGGTTAATGTCAATACATATAAAATCACAGCAAGTGATACTCAAGTAGATCAAACATTTGCAGGTACAGTAGTGGCAGAGAATTCTGTAGCTGTACATGCTCGTGTATCTGGTTACATTGTTGAGAAGTTTGTAAAAGGCGGGGAACAGGTAGTGGCAGGTCAACCACTATATCGTATTGACTCTCGTCAATATGAAGCTAGTGTTGCCAATGCAGAAGCACAAGCAGCTCAAGCCAATGCAAATATGAAATGCTGAAGTTGATTTGCAACGTTATGAAACATTAGCTCAACAAGATGCTATTGCTCAGCAACGTGTAGATACACAACGCAGTACTTATGAACAAGCTAAAGCAGCCTATGAAGCATATCAAGCATCTCTTAAGATTGCTCAAGATAACTATGGAGATACTATGGTATATGCACCGTACTCTGGTACATTGCGTATGGATGATGTAGATATGGGTACATTTGTACAAGCTGGTTCTACAACATTGGTTACCATTGATTCCATCGATCCAATCTTTGTTGAGTTCAGTATGACTGAGCAAGAATATCTTGATTTCATGAAAAATCCAACTGGTGATGATTCTAATGGTCCAAATATTCAATTGAAACTAGCTGATGGTGAAATCTATAATGAACTTGGTTCTATCGTTCAAGCGGCGAAGAGTCTAGATAAATCTACAGGTAAGCTCGTATTAAAAGCTTCTTTCCCAAATCCAAATCATTTGTTGTTACCTAATATGTATGCTACGGTTGTTTCTCCTGGTGAAAAGCTTAAAAATGCTATTCTAGTACCAAATCGTGCGATTCTACAAATTATGGATAAAAACTTTGTCTATGTTGTGAATGCTGCTGGTGTAGTAGAGCAAAAAACAGTTGAAGTTGGCGGTACAAAAGGCAATGAAACAATCATTAAAGCTGGTCTTGCTCCTGGTGATGTAATCATTGTTGATGGCTTAACTAAGGTTAAGAATGGCGTTAAAGTAAATGGTAAACAACTTACTAAAGAACAGTTGAAAGCTACAAAATAAAAGGGGGCTAGATCGTGTCGAAATTCTTTATTCATCGACCTATCTTTGCCATCGTAATAGCCATTGTTATTACTTTGGTAGGTCTCATTTCTATGATGAACCTCCCGGTAGCTCGATATCCACAAATTTCTCCTCCTACAGTGCGTGTTAATACGGCGTATACAGGTGCAACAGCACAAGTTGTTAATGATACAGTAGCCAGTGTTATTGAAACACAAATTGTAGGCGTTCAAGATATGGATTATATGACGTCTAACAGCTCCAGTAGTGGTACTTATTCCTTGACGATTCAATTTAATCAAGGTTCAAATGCTGATATGAATGCGGTTAACACACAAAACCGTGTACAAGCAGCGCTTTCACAATTACCTGCGGAGGTTCAAGCTGTAGGGGTTACAACAACAAAATCATCTGGCGACATGGCCTTGATTTCTCTTTGAACTCCCCAAACGGTACATATGATTCTACATTCTTGAAAAACTATGGAACAAACTACATGATGGATGCTATTAAATCCATCAAAGGTGTAGGTTCAGTACAAGAGTTCGGTTCTGACTATTCTATGCGCATATGGTTAGATCCTGCTAAAATGCAAAAATTAGGCGTTACTTTATCTGAAGTAACGGCTGCAATTAGAGGGCAAAACCTTCAAGCAGCTGCTGGTACAGTTGGTCAAAATCCTACAAATGGTCAACAAGCATTCCAGTATCCTATTAAAATTGACGGTCGTTTAGTAACACCGGAACAATTCGGTAACATTGCGATTAAGAACTCCAATGGCAAGGTTCTCCATCTAAAAGATGTCTCTCGTATTCAAATTGGTGCTAAAGACTATAACTTTATTGCTAAATCTGCTCATAAAGAAGTTGCTGGTTTTGCTATTTCTCTTCAAAGTGATGCGAATGCATTAGAGACTATCTCTAATGTAAAGAAGGTTTTAGACGAACAATCTAAATCTTTCCCGCCTGATTTAGAATATAAGGTAGTAGTAGATAATACAAAATTCGTTAGTGCCTCTATTAATGAGGTTGAACATACCTTCATTGAAGCATTGCTCCTCGTTTTAGTTGTAGTTTATGTATTCTTACAATCTTGGCGCTCCACAATCATTCCAATGATTGCCGTACCAGTATCTTTGCTCGGTACATTTGCTGCCTTTGTCCTTTTAGATTTCTCCATTAATACATTAACCCTATTTGCAATGGTATTGGCTATCGGCCTCGTCGTGGATGACGCTATCGTTGTAGTAGAAGCGGTTGAATATGAATTAAGTATAATGGCCTGGCTCCAAAAGAGGCTGCTATTAAAGCGATGGAGAATGTACAAGGTCCTGTTATTGGTATCGCCTTTGTATTGTCAGCTGTATTTATTCCAGTTGCCTTCATGGGTGGTATGACAGGTATTCTTTATAAACAGTTTGCCTTGACGATTGCAGTTTCTGTTGTTATTTCTGCCGTTGTAGCCCTCGTTTTAACACCGGCCTTGTGTGCTACTATGTTAAAACCGCATACGCCTAAGGAGCATGAAGATTGGTTACATCGTCAATTGAACAAGTTTAACGATGCTCTTGAGCGATTTAGTAATTGGTATGGTATCCAATTAGCCCGTTTAAGTCATCGACTAAGCTTGACTGTCATTGCATTGCTTATCTTTGCAGGTGGTACAGGCTTAGTATTCCACTTCTTGCCAACGTCCTTTGTTCCTGCAGAGGATAGCGGTTACTATATGATTGCTGTTAATGAACCGCCAGGTGCTACAGCTGATCGTACTATGGCAACACTTGAGAAGATTGCGTCCTTCTTAGAAGGCAAAAATGATCCTGAGAAACCTGAAGAAGAACAATTATTCCAATCAGTGTTTACTGTAGCGGGATTTGATCTTCTAGGTGGTGGTCAAAAATCTAGTGCTGGTGTTATATTTGCCACTATGTCTGATTGGAAATATCGTACAACTCAACCTACATCCATTAACGCTATGGTTGGTCAAACATTTGGCTTTGCTGCACAAGGTGTTCCTGAAGCTACAGTTATTGCAATGAATCCACCATCTATTCCTGGTCTTGGTACTACTGGTGGTTTTAGCATGTACATTATCAATAAAGCTGGTGATAGTCCACAAGTTATGGCTGAACGTGCTAACGAATTCTTGGCTGAAGCTCGCAAGAGTCCAGCGATCCAAGTATTTATACTACTTTTGATACATCTACACCGTCCTTGCAATTTGATATTAACCGCGAAAAAGCGGCACAAGATGGTGTTGCTTTAACAGATATCTTTACTACATTACAAGGTTTCTATGGTAGTATCCAAGTAAATGACTTTACTACATATGGCAAAAACTATAAAGTAGTAGTTCAAGCAGAAGATGTATATCGTCAAAATGCAGATCAGCTCAATATGCTTGCTGTTCGTAATAGCAGTGGTCAAATGGTACCTGTTTCTAATTACATTACGAAGGAACAAACCGGTATGCCATCTAGTATTACACGTTTCGATAATGCTATGGCCGTACAAATCGGCGGTTCTCAAGCACGTGGTTACTCCTCTGGTGATGCTATTAATGCATTGAAAGAGGCGGCAGCTAAAACATTGCCTACAGGTTATACATATGATTGGGCAGGACAATCTCGTGAAGAGTTAAAAGCTGGTTCTCAAACTATGATGATTCTTGGTTTAGGTCTAGTCTTCGTATTCTTGATTTTGGCTGCCTTGTATGAATCTTGGAAGGTTCCATTTGCCGTATTGTTCTCCGTACCATCTGGTATGATTGGTGCCGCATTAGTACCATTCTTGTTGAACTTTACAGGTAGATATGCCTTAGCTAACGATATTTATATGCAAATCGGTATTTTAACCTTGGTTGGTTTAGCCGCAAAAAATGCGATTTTGATCATCGAATATGCGAAGATTCGTGTTGACGAGCGCGGTATGAATGTAGTTGATGCTGCTATCGAAGCTGCAAAAATTCGTTTGCGCCCAATCTTGATGACATCCTTTGCCTTTATTCTTGGTGTATTCCCATTAGCTATCTCTACTGGTGCTGGCTCTGGCGCTCGTACATCTATGGGTATTACAGTAGTAGCAGGGATGACAACAGCAACATTATTTGGTATCTTTATCATTCCAATGTTGTTCATCATTATTGAAACACTTGGTCCTGGTTTGTTTACAAATCGTAAAAAAGACCATGAATAATTCCCTATATTAGCTGATAATGAGGAATGATAAAAACACGCCACTACATTGTAGTGGCGTGTTTTTTTGTATAATTTATGGTATAATAATATAGTTAAAAATCGGATTGACCTAGGTCAATATAAAATGTGAAACTAAAAATAAAAGAGGTATATTATGAGTGACGTAAAAACATATGTAGCAGGTCATAAAAGCCCTGATACAGATTCTATTTGTTCTGCTATTTCCTTTGCTAATTTATTAACACAAATGGGCACACCAGCAACTCCAGTATGCGCCGGTGAAGCAAACAAAGAAACAACATACATTTTGAACCATTTTGGTTTTGAACATCCGCAAATTGTTAAAAACTGGGAAGAGTTTGCGCCAGAAGGTGGCAACTTATACCTAACTGACCACAATGAATCTAAGCAAATCATCGATGGTTATAAATCCATGAATATGTGTGGCGTAGTTGATCATCACCGCATTGGCGATTTTGAAACTGATGGTCCTGTATTCATGCGCTTAGAACCAGTAGGTTGCTCCAATACAATCATCACTAAATTGTATATGGAAAATAATCAAGAAATTCCTAAAGCTATTGCAGGATTGATGTTATCCGCTATCATTTCTGACACTGTATTATTCCGTTCTCCTACATGCACCGAAACAGATAAAGAAATGGCTCACAAATTGGCTGAAATCGCCGGCGTAGATATCGAGTCCTATGGCCTTGATATGTTAAAAGCTGGTGCAGATATTTCTGATTTGACTAATGATGATATCGTTCGTACAGATATGAAAGAATTCTCCGAAGCTGGTAAAACGATTTCTATCGGTCAAATTTCCGTTATGGACACAACAGACGTATTGGCTAAACAAGGTGAATTAGTACAAGCTTTAGAAGCTCTTCGCAGTGCTAACAACTACGATGCATCTTACATCATGATTACAAATATTCTTGATGAAAGTACTACATTGTTATTCAGCGGTGATGTAGAAGCTGTAGTTACAAAAGCATTTGAAAAAGAAGTTAAAGACAATGGTGTATTCTTACCAAACACTATGTCTCGTAAAAAACAAATCGTACCACCAATCCTTGGTGCTATGAAATAGTATACAAAGGAAAAGAACGTTGCTTGCAACGTTCTTCTTCTCTATGTATAGAGTTTACATGACTTTAGTTATATATGTAGCCATAACAAATGTTATTTTTAAAATATAAAACTATAGCTCATTAATTTCTGTTTGAGTTGTTTTTATAACCATTATGTAAGGGCGATTGGGGTGTTCCGATGAATTCATTATTAACAGGTTTAAATAAAGAGCAACAACAAGCCGTACAACATACGGAAGGCCCTTTGTTGATTTTAGCTGGTGCCGGATCTGGTAAAACAAAGGTTTTAACAGTTCGTATTGCACATTTGTTGGCTCAAGGTGTGAATCCTTATGAAATTTTAGCCATTACCTTTACCAATAAAGCGGCTAAAGAGATGAAAAGTCGTGTAGAAGGTTTAGTAGGGGATGTAGCTAATCGTATTTGGCTCAGTACGTTCCATAGCTTCTGTGCTAAGTTTTTACGTTTTGAATTAGATAATTTCTTAGGGTATAACAGTAACTTTACCATTTATGATACGTCTGACTCGCAAGCTGTGATTAAGGCGGCTTTGAAGGCGCTAAACTTGGACGATAAATACTATCCCGTTGGTGCTATGATTGCAGCTATTTCAGATGCAAAGAATAAATTACTCTTTGCTTCTGATTTTAGAAAGCAAGCGAGAGACTTTTACCAGCAAAAGGTTGCCGACGTCTACGAGTATTATGAGCGTGAATTGCGTAAGAATAATGCGTTAGATTTTGATGATCTATTATTGGTGGCTGTAAAATTATTACAGTCTAATGAGGCTGTCCTAGATAAATATAGCAAACGTTTCCGTTATGTTATGATCGACGAGTATCAAGATACGAACCATGCGCAATATTTATTGGCTAAATTATTGGCGTCACATTGGAAAAACATCGCCGTAGTAGGTGATGCTGACCAAAGTATTTACGCATGGCGTGGTGCAGATATTCAAAATATCTTAGACTTTGAAAAGGATTATCCGAACTGTATATCTATTAAACTAGAACAAAACTATCGTTCTACTAAGATTATTCTAGATGCAGCCAATGCTGTTATCGAGAATAATGAAGGTCGACCAAAGAAAAATCTTTGGACTGACAAGACGGAAGGTGCTAAGATCCAGCACTTTACGGCCCAATCTGAACATGAGGAGGCTGCTTTTATCGGCGATACAATTGCTAAAAAGCACGATATTCACGGTGTTCCTTATGGGGATATGGCCATTTTATATCGTACGAATGCTCAGTCTCGTGTACTTGAAGAGGCACTTATTAAACGTGCTTTGCCATACATAATGGTGGGGGGCACAAAGTTCTACGATCGTAAGAAATTAAGGACGTATTAGCGTACTTGCGCGTATTATACAATCCTTTTGATGATTTGAGTCTATTGCGTATTATCAACGTCCCTAAACGAAGTATCGGCGCTACTACTGTGGCCAAACTACAGGACTATGCCCGCGCTAATGGAACGTCTTTATTTATGACCTTAACGCAGCTACACTTGGTAGATTCTATTAAGGGTAAGACAAAAGAAAAGTTAGAAGAGTTTGGCATTCTTATTTTTACACTTGTAGCTGAAATGGAAGATAGAACAGTACTAGATATTCTAGAGTCCATTTTAGATAGAACCGGTTATTTAGCTCAGTTGGAAGAAAGTACCGATCCACAAGATCAAGCACGTGCGGAGAATATCGGTGAGCTTTTATCTGTAGCTAAAGACTTCCAAGATACAAATCCATCTGGTACTGTAGAGGATTTCTTAGAACAAGTGGCCCTTGTTAACGATGTTGATTCCTTCGAGCAAGAAGAGTCTAAGGTAACATTGATGACATTGCATGCTGCTAAAGGTTTGGAATTCCCTATTGTATTCTTAGGAGGCTTAGAGGAAGGTTTATTCCCTCATAGTCGAACCTTGATGAACCCTGAGGAGATTGAAGAGGAGCGTCGTCTAGCTTACGTAGGTATTACACGGGCAGAGAAGGAATTATATATTTCTAATGCTACGACGCGGACCGTATTTGGTCGTACAAGTAGTTATTTACCATCTCGCTTTATCGACGAAATTCCTGAAGAGTTAGTAGATGGTTTGCGTGCTAAGCGTAAAGTACCTGATGACATTAAGCGTCATGTGCCGCAACATATGAGTGTCACAAGCCGACCAGTTACGAAGCCAATCGTTCGCAATGAAGTAATTGCTGATTGGAAGATTGGCGATACTGCTATTCATAGTAAGTGGGGCAATGGCAAGGTTATCAACGTTGCTGGTGAAGGGGGCTGGCATGAAGTTAACTATTGAATTCCCCACACAAGGTGTACGTGTGGTTATGGCTAAATTTGCACCTGTTAAAAAGGGATAAAACTTGTGTATCGCAGTTAACCTCTCTACCTTGCTAGTATGGAACGTATAGAGTGTTACTGCACAGTAAAAGGGATGTAATATGAATCCGAAAGATAGAATTAAAGAGTTGCAACAAGAGCTTACTCATGCACAGTATTTATACTATGTAAAAGATGCTCCTACGATGAGTGACTTTGAATATGATAAAAAATATCGTGAGCTTGTAGATTTAGAAACAGCTTATCCAGAATATATTGTGCCATCTTCTCCAACACAACGTGTAGGTATGAAGGTGGAAGGCTCCTTTGAAAAGGTTGTTCATGGACGTCCTATGTTGAGTCTTTCCAATGTATTCAATGCTGATGAAGTTCGAGCATTTGCTAGTCGCGTAGAAAAGGAATTAGGACATAAGCCATCTGCGTATGTAGTAGAGTTAAAAATCGATGGATTGGCTGTCAATTTACACTATGAAAATGGCATGTTTGTACGTGCCGTAACGCGAGGTGATGGTCGCATTGGGGAAGATGTAACCGCTAATGTGCGTACTATTAAATCCATTCCTTTATACTAGAGAATGCCCCTGAGTTTATCGAGGTTCGCGGTGAAGCGTATATGCCTCATAGCGAATTTAAACGCATAAATGAAGAACGTGATGAAGAGGGGTTACCAACCTTTGTGAATCCTCGTAATGCTGCGGCAGGCTCTTTGCGTCAGCAAGATCCTGCTATTACAGCAAGTCGTAACTTAGCTTTCTTTGCCTATGCTATTGGCTCTGAAGAAGGTGCTAGTATTCATAGTCAAGAGGAATTACTTAAAAGCTTAGAAAACTTTAAGTTCTCTGTAAATCCTCACTATCGCGTGTGTCAAACTATTGATGAAGTTATTGAATCTATCAATTATTGGGAAGAAAAACGCCATGACTTGCCATATGATACTGACGGTATGGTTATTAAAGTAAATAGCTTTGATGATCAAGAGGCACTAGGCAGTACTGCAAAAGATCCTAAGTGGGCTACTGCCTATAAATATCCTCCTGAAGAGGTAGAAACCATTCTTAAGGATATTACGATTAATGTAGGTCGTACTGGTGTTCTCACCCCTACTGGTGAGCTTGAATCTGTATTTGTGTCTGGTACAAATGTGAGTCGTGTAACATTACACAATCAAGACTTTATCAATGAAAAGGACATCCGCATTGGTGACCATGTCATCATTCACAAGGCAGCAGAAATCATTCCTGAAGTTATTCGCGTAGTTCCTGAAAAACGTACTGGTTCTGAAGTACCTTTCACAATTCCTAACACATGTCCAGTATGCGAATCTCCTACAGTTCGTCGCGAAGGAGAAGCGGCTGTACGTTGTACGAATAAACATTGTCCTGCTATCGAGAAAGAGCAAATCATTCACTTTGCCTCTCGAGATGCTATGAATATTGACGGTTTAGGCCCTAGCATTGTAGAAAACTTAATCAATAATAAGTTGATTGCTAATGTGGTGGATTTATATCACTTAACGGTAGATCAACTAGTTACGATGGACCGAATGGGCAAGAAATCTGCAGAGAATTTAGTAAAAGCTATCGGAGATTCTAAATCTCGTGGTTTGGACCGCGTATTATATGGTCTTGGTATTCGTCTAATTGGCTCTAAAGCAGCTGCAACAATTGCTAATGTCGTGAAATCTATGGAACGGTTCATGACTATTACTAAGGAAGAACTCGTTGCGGTGGAGGAGATTGGTCCTACAATGGCCGATAGTATCGTAGAATATCGTCAAGATCCTGCTCATGTGGCTATTATTGAAGGGTTAACACAAGCCGGACTTAAGATGACTGTAGATGTTATAGAAGCTGCAGGCAATCAAATGGAAGGGGAAATCGTTGTTCTCACAGGTAAGCTTGAGATTATGGGCCGCAGTGAAGCCGGTAAAATTCTTGAAGCTCATGGGGCAAAGATTACAGGCTCTGTGTCAAAGAAACTACACTTGTTGTAGCCGGTGAAGATAGCGGTAGTAAGCTTACGAAAGCCAATGAATTGGGGATTCGCGTCATAAACGAAGAAGAGTTTGTAGAGCTTTTACGCAATCTAGGAGAAATCCAATAGATATACATTCTTATAATGTTTTGAAAATATATATTATTTGCTTTATAATAAATAATTATGAAAGGATGTGTTCCGATGAAAATCAGCCAAGAGGAAATAAAAAAAATCGCCTTGCTTTCACGCTTGGAAGTTAAGGAAGAACATATGGCACATGTAGAAAAAGAGTTGTCCGATATCTTGTCTTATGTTGCTGAACTAGATGCATTAGAGCTTGATGGTGTTGAGCCTATGGCCCATGCGGTACCATTGCATAATGTACTTAGAGAGGATGAAATGAAACCATCCCTTGATCATGATTTAGCTTTATCTAATGCTCCAGAAGCAGAGGATGGGTACTTTAAAGTACCTCGCGTTGTACAAGAATAGGAGGTTTCGCTGTGGCAACAATTCATGAATTACACAAGAAACTAGTGAATAAAGAAATCAGCGCCGTTGAATTGACGAATGCTGTCATTGCACATAAAGCGAAAGTGGAGCCGACTGTACATGCGTACTTATCCGATTCTCATGACCGCGCTTTAGCTACAGCTAAAACTGTAGACGAATTAATTGCTAAAGGTGAAGCTATTTCTCCATTAGCAGGTATTCCTGGTGCCATCAAAGATAATATTTGTATAAAAGACCAGCCTGCAACATGTGCGTCTAAAATGTTAGAAACTTTGTTCCTCCATATAATGCGACTGTTATCGAACGTTTACAAGATAATCATTATATTAGCCTTGGTAAACTTAACATGGACGAATTTGCTATGGGTGGCTCTACAGAGAATTCTGCATTAGCAAAAACAACTAACCCTTGGAATACTGATTGTGTACCAGGTGGTTCCTCTGGTGGTAGTGCAGCTGCTGTAGCAAGTAGTACTGCTATTTGGGCTCTTGGCTCTGATACAGGCGGTTCCATCCGTCAACCAGCGTCCTTCTGTGGCGTTGTAGGTTTGAAACCAACTTACGGTAATGTATCTCGTTATGGCCTTATTGCCTTTGCATCCTCTTTGGACCAAGTTGGTCCTATTACACGGGACGTAACTGATGCTGCTTTAGTATTGAATGCAATCTCTGGTTACGATGCTAAAGATTCTACATCTATTCCAGGTGCTCGTGTAGATTACACTACGGCGCTTGTAAATGATGTAAAAAATCTTAAAATTGGCGTGCCTAAAGAATTCTTCGGTGAAGGTCTCAATAGCGAAGTTCGCAAAGCTATGGAAGAGGCTATCGAAACGTATAAAAAATTAGGTGCTGAAATCGTAGAGGTTTCCTTGCCTAACTCTAAATATGCTTTGTCTGCGTACTATATCATCGCATTGGCAGAGGCAAGCTCTAACTTGGCTCGTTATGACGGTGTAAGCTATGGTATGCGCGTTGCTGCTGACAATTTAGTAGAAATGTCTACTAAAACTCGTACAGAAGGTTTTGGTCCTGAAGTACAACGTCGTATCTTGTTAGGTACCTATGTATTGAGTGCTGGTTACTATGATGCTTACTACTTGAAAGCATTGAAAGTACGCCGCCTTATTAAATGAATTTGATGAAGCTTTCTCCAAAGTGGATTTAATCTTAACACCAACTGCACCTAATACGTCTTATAAATTTGGTGAAAAAGCAAATGATCCATTAGCAATGTACTTAGAAGATATCTGTACAGTACCAGCAAACCTTGCAGGTATCCCAGGTATCAGCATTCCAGCAGGTATGAGCAGCAGCAATTTGCCAATCGGTATGCAATTGCTTGGTCCTGCCATGGGTGAAGAAACATTGTTACGTGCGGCTTTCACATTTGAACAAGCGCGTCCAGACTGTCAATTAGTAGCACCAACTGGGGAGGTTTCTCTATGAGTAGTAAATACGAAACAGTCGTTGGTTTAGAGGTTCATACAGAGCTTAAGACGAAGTCTAAAATCTTCTGTGGTTGTACCACTGAATTCGGCGGCGATCAAAATACACATGTATGCCCAGTGTGCCTTGGCTTACCTGGTGCGATGCCTGTGTTAAATAAACAAGTAGTAGAATTTGCTATTAAAGTAGGTTTAGCATTGAACTGTGAAATCCTTAACTTTAACAAATTTGACCGTAAAAACTACTACTATCCTGATTTGCCTAAACTATCAAACATCTCAATATGATTTGCCAATTTGCTTGAATGGTCACTTAGACATCGAAGTAAATGGTGAAACTAAACGCATTGGTATTACGCGTATTCATATGGAAGAAGATGCAGGTAAGCTCGTTCATAGTGGCAACACTATTTCCGATTCCAAATCTTCTAATGTTGACTACAATCGTACTGGTGTACCTCTTCTTGAAATCGTATCTGAACCAGATATTCGTTCCGGTGCAGAGGCGAGAGCATACGTTGAAAAGTTACGTTCTATTTTGCAATATTTAGAAGTATCTGACGGTCGTATGGAAGAAGGTTCTTTGCGTTGTGACTGTAACGTATCCGTACGCCTTCGTGGTACTACAGAGTTCGGTACACGTACAGAAACTAAAAACGTTAATTCCTTAACTGGTATCCAAAAAGCTATCGAGTACGAAGCATTGCGTCAAGCAAAATTAATCGAAGCTGGTGGTAAAGTAGACCAAGAAACTCGTACATGGGATGATGCTCAAGGCATTACTCTTGGTATGCGTAAAAAAGACGCAGAAAACGATTACCGCTACTTCCCAGAACCAGATTTGGTACCAATCGTGATTACAGACGAAAATTGAAGAAGAACGTCGTGCATTACCAGAATTACAAGATGCTAAAATTGCACGCTTTGTATCTGAATACGGCTTGCCTCGTGAAGATGCAACGATCCTTACAGTAGCTCGTAAGACGGCAGACTTCTTAGATGCAACTGTAAAAGCTGGTGCAGATCCTAAAACGGTTGCTAACTGGATGCTTGGTGACTTGTCCAAGATGATCAATGAAAATGGCTTAACATTTGCTGAATCTAAAGTAAGCCCTGAAAACTTAGCTGGTATGATTGCCCTTATCGATAAAGGCACTATTTCTGGTAAAATTGCGAAAAAAGTTATTGTATCCATGTGGGAATCCGGCAAGGATGCAGATACTATCGTAAAAGAAGAAGGTCTTGTTCAAATCACAGATACAGGCGCTATTGAAGAAATTGTTAAGCAAGTTATCGCTAACAACCCACAACCAGTGGAAGACTTCAAGAGTGGTAATGGCAAGGCTATTGGCTTCTTAGTTGGTCAAGTTATGAAGGAATCTAAAGGCCGTGCTAACCCTGGTATGGTTAATGAATTACTTCAAAAATTCTTGAATGACTAATCTGTGCGTTAGCATACATTAGCTATAAACAATACCAATACAATACATCCCCTATAGATATATGAATTTATATCTATAGGGGATATTTATTTGTATTTTTTTAGTTAAAATATGATATAATAGGTTGTATAAAATTAATTATTATTTTGGTCATATAGAGGAATTAACTATGTCTGATCAACAGAATATACATAACAATCAAAATACATATAAAAATAGTCAACAAGGTAGTAGTTTTGACGGCAACACAAGAACTACTGAACCTAATACGCGCGTATTATCCGATAATGAGCGCCGAGACTTTGATGGGGTAACTATCGAAGAGGTAGGTGATTCTGTGCACGTTGACTCAACGCCAACTTATATGGATGAAGAGCGTCAACGGTACGAACAATATAATCAATATGGGCCGCAAGTTAAGGTGTATAGCTTTAATAGTACAAGCTGGCTTAGTCGCATCATTCTGATTATCATTTTAGCCGTTGTATTAGCGGCAGTAGTTTTCTTTGGCGGCATCATCCTATCCGTAGTAGGTGTTGTCATTTTAGTGGGTGCTATTGTTTCCTTTATCTTTGGCCTCTTTTAATGGTATAATACATATATTATGACTAGACGGTGGCTGAGCCATTCGATGATTTAAAGGGGACATATGAACGTAGTTTTATCCACATTAAACTCAAAATTTATACATTCCTCCCTGGCTTTGCGTTATCTCAAAGCCTATGGGCAGGCTCACGGACAGGCATACGATATAGTAGAATATACTATTAATATGCCTGTTTACATATTCTTAGTGATATTACAGAGCGCAATATAGATGTATTGGGCTTTGCTTGCTATATCTGGAATATTGAAATGACCTTACATGTGGTGGCCATGGTAAAAGCAGTTCGACCAGATATTAAAATTATCTTAGGCGGTCCAGAGGTATCTTTTACTGCCGATGAAATTCTAAATCGTTGCCATGCTGTAGATTATGTTGTACAAGGTGAAGGGGAAGAAGCCTTTTATCAACTTATTAAGGCCTTAACAAATGGCAAAGATGGCCTTACAGAGGAAATTGCGGGCATTCGTGGCCGCCATATTTCTGGCCAACTTATGGGCTCTACTGAGACAGTAGAGGTAAAGGATCTCAGTACTATACCATTCCCATACGTGGAAGCGGATATGGTCGATTTAGAACATAAAATTATCTATTATGAATCCTCTCGAGGATGTCCATTCTCCTGCCAGTATTGTTTATCTGGCAATAAGAATACGGTTCGATTCTTTCCACAAGAAAGAACATTAAAAGAATTACAATGGTTTATTGACCATAAGGTAAAGCAAGTTAAATTTGTGGATCGCACTTTCAACTGTGCACCACATCATCATCGTCCGTTGATGGAATTTATGCGTGATGCTCATACAGAGACGAACTTCCATTTAGAAATGGAGCCTGAGCTCATGACGGAATGGGAAACAAATATTCTCTGTGAAACCCCACCAGGGCGTATTCAAATCGAAGTAGGTGTACAAAGTACATATAAGAAGACGTTAGATGCTATTAACCGATATAACGATTGGCCGTACATTCAAAAGGCTATTCGTCCTATTATTGAGGCGGGTCGCACACATGTACATATGGATCTAATTGTAGGCTTACCTTACGAAAAATAAAGCACGATTTGGATTATCCTTCAATGATTTATTTAGTTTGCAACCTCATGCGCTGCAAATAGGATTCTTGAAACTATTAAAAAGGATCTGGTGTACGCCGCATGGAGGAATACCAATATATTAGTGATCCGTTAGCGCCATATGAGGTACTAACCACTCATGTATTACCTTATAAAGATATACGCTTCTTAAAGCACTTTGAAGATGTATTTGAACGCTTCTATAATAGTGAGCGCTTTTAGAACCGTCTTTGGCTATATTGGTAGCAAGCTCATAAAGGAACATACTGACACATCTATAACTGGTGAAGATATAGCAACAAATCATATACCGCCTATGAAAAAGTATGACCCTAACAAAGTAGAACCTAAAAAAGATGCTTTCACCTATTTCTGTGAAATGACACAGGCTTGGCTCGATGCTGGAAATCATAAGGTAAATTTGAAAGATATCGACCAAATTGAGTTCTTGTATAATTTCTTCTTGTCTAAAGGTGACAAAGTAGCAGCCGAAATATTGCAATATGATACACTTGTAAGTTATCGTGGTAAGGTTCGCAGCGAAGCCGTTGGTTTGCCGAAGCAGACAAAGGAACTTTTACAAGAAGGAGAATCATTCTGGCGCAACGAAGAGATTGCATCTCAGTATATTCCAAACTATACCTTCAAAGAATGGCGCAAGATTCGCCAACAATACGTGGAAATGCCAATGTCTAAAGACACGGCACATGTATTAGGTATAGAGAATGTACCTAATGCACCATTTACAGTAATTATCGACGTTAATAAAGAGGTAAAACCTTTTATACGTCCTGAAATAGAGGCTTGTTAAATTTCACAAGCGATGATTGGTTAGTTAAATAGGAGTGTTATGACCGATACAACGAGACCAAAACGATACCGCATGGTATCTAAATATTATAAAGAAACCTATGGGGAAAAGGTTTATAAACTGCCTGTGGCATTGCCGCTGACTTGTCCTAATCGAGACGGTTCAGCCGGCGTAGGGGGCTGCACCTTCTGCGGAGAAATTGGTGCCGGTTATGAAAATCGTCCTGCGTGGATGACAGTGCGTATGCAACTCGAGGAAAACATTGCTCATATAGGCCCCAAGTACAAGGCGAAAAAATTCATACCTTATTATCAAAACTTCAGTAATACATACTTGAGTCTTGATGATTTTAAAAGCTATATGGAGCAAGGTTGCATCGACAAGGCCGTAGGTATTGCCATTGCAACGAGACCAGATTGTATTGCCGATGAATATTTAGACGTATTGGCAGATATAAGAGAACGCTTTCAAAAGGATATCTATATTGAATTAGGTCTACAAACGGTAAACTATGATACGTTAGAGAAATTAATCGAGGCCATGATTTAGCTCAGTTTATTGATGCCGTATTGCGCATCAAGCGATACGGATTTAACGTTACTACACACATGATTGTTAATCTCCCATGGGATACCATGAAAGATACTATCGAAGGGGCCCGTATCTTATCAGCCCTCGGTGTGGATCAAGTTAAATTACATGCCCTATATATCGTTAAAAATACATTGATGGCCAAGTGGTACCAAGAAGGTCAGTTCACCTTAATCAGTGCAGAAGAATATGCTGACCGCGTAGTAAACTTTGTCCGTCATTTACACCCTGACATTGTATTGCAGCGTCTGGTTGGGCGAGCGCCTGAAGATAATACGCTATTTACAAATTGGTCTATGGGTTGGTGGCGCGTACAAGATTTAATTGATGATAAGTTAGACGAACTGGATGCACATCAAGGTGACCTTTGTGATTACCTCAATGGTAAAGCGGTTCGTAAGTTTATAGACTAGGAGGTTGTATGAGCGAACAAGTATTTACATTTCCTACATATGACCTAGCACAATCCATACTAGGTCAACATAATCGTTATTTACATATGATGCTTGAAGTTATCTCTGCTGATGTAGTTGCACGTGGTGATACGGTAGTCATCAAGGGAGATGAGGACCAAGTCAATGCCCTCTATCGCACTCTTGAAGAATTAGTATTCCTCTATCGTGAAGGCAGTACTATTACGGAGTCTCAAGTGCGCATTGCCGCTAAACTTGTGGCTAATGGCAAGGCCGATGCAGTACATAATATGTTTGAAGATACACTATCCGTTAATATGCGGGGTAAAAATATTACGCCTAAAACGGAAGGTCAGAAGTACTATGTAGATAGCATTCGTAAATACCATAACCTTTGGTATCGGCCCTGCAGGTACAGGTAAAACCTTTTTAGCAGTAGCTTTGGCAGCGTTCTACTTGAAGAACCGTAATGTAGATAAAATCATTTTAACTCGTCCTGCTGTAGAGGCTGGAGAGCGCTTAGGTTTCTTACCTGGCGAATTACAAGATAAAGTAGATCCATATTTAAGACCTCTTTATGATGCATTACATGAAATGTTTGGCATCGAGCAAGTACAACGCTTTATGGAGCGCGGTACCATTGAGGTAGCACCTCTAGCGTACATGCGTGGTCGTACCTTAGAAAATGCCTTTGTTATTCTTGATGAGGCGCAAAATACGACGGCTGAACAGATGAAGATGTTCCTAACTCGTTTAGGCAATAATTCTAAAATGGTTGTAAACGGCGATAAAACGCAAATTGACTTGCCGCCACGTGTCGTATCAGGTCTTGGTGAGGCTGAAAAGGTATTGCGACATGTATCGGGCATTAATATGGTTTACTTTAGCGATCAAGACGTTGTGCGTCATGATTTAGTAGGCCGCATTGTAAAAGCTTACGATGCGTACCATGAGCGTAAATTAGCAGGTGATAATACAACGACGACTGATGCATCTGCAGAGAATGTAGCGAAAGGGTAAGTATGTACATACATATTAGCTATGATGAAGGAATTCAAGAGGATTCTAATATAGAGGCCATTATCCGTAAGGTTTGTGACGAAGTGAGTCGCGTATACGGTCTTGAAGAAGATGAAATGAGTATTTTGCTGTGTGATAATGCAAAGATTCACGAGCTTAATAAAGAATATCGCGGTATCGATAGACCTACAGATGTATTGTCCTTTGCACTTAATGAAGGGGACGATTACGAAGGCAGTGAAGAGGAACATCATTTACTAGGTGATATGATTATTTCCTTAGAGCGCACTCGTGAGCAGGCTATTGAATATGGACATAGTTTTGAACGCGAATTAGCGTACTTAACGACGCATAGTTGTTTGCATATTTTAGGCTATGACCATATGAACGACGAAGATAAAAAAGAGATGCGTACAGAGGAAGAGTTTATCCTTGGCAATCTTGGTTATGTGCGGGAGGATGCACCATATAATGAATAACAACGAACATTTCAAATCTGGCTTTGTAGCCGTTGTAGGTCGACCAAATGTTGGTAAATCTACCTTAATTAATGCTCTTATTGGTGATAAAATCGCTATCGTATCCGATAAGGCTCAAACAACTCGTAACCGTATCATCTGCGTATATACAGACGAAGCAAAACAAATCGTATTCATGGATACACCAGGTGTGCATAAACCAAAACATAAATTAGGTGAATTCATGGTAGATGCAGCTATCGAGTCTTTAAAAGAAACAGAAGCCGTTTTATTTGTAGTAGCAGGCAATGAAAAACGTGGTCCTGGGGATAACTTTATTATTGAACAATTACAACGCGTAAAAGTTCCTGTATTCTTGGTAGTTAATAAGATCGATACTCTTAAAAAGAAGAGTTTTTAGAAGCCATCGTATCTTATCAAAATGCGTACCCATTTGCTGGTGTTATACCAATTTCTGCAAAAGATAAAGAGAACTTATCAGAGATTCTTAAGGTACTGGAAGAAACTTTGCCTGAAGGCCCACAATACTTCCCAGAGGACATGATTACAGATCAGCCAGAACGCCTTATCATTTCCGATATCGTACGGGAAAAAATCTTGTTAGCTACTCGTGATGAAATTCCTCATGCTATCGCGGTAGATGTAGATGAAATGAAAACTCGCGATGATGGTACGACCTATATTCGCGCTACCATTTATTGCGAACGAGACTCTCAAAAGGGTATCATCATCGGTAAAAAAGGTGCTCTATTGAAACAACTCGGTGCTGAGGCGCGTGCAGATATTCAAAAACTATTAGCCACAAAGGTATACTTAGATCTTTGGGTTAAAGTTAAAAAGGATTGGCGCAATAAATCTGGTATGTTATCCGAACTTGGGTATCGAAAATAATTTGATATAATATAGAAATAAAGTATTTCCAGAGTTAGATGAAAGGAATAGTAATGGATAGTATAGATGGCCTGTTACCCATAGGGTTTGGTCTTTTATGTATTGTTTTAATTAACTTTTTTGTGGTCGCAAAGTTCTCCTTTGCCCGCCTTCGTAAAGAACATGTAGAGGATATGGATATCCTCTTAGAAAAGGATAGAGAGTTTTTATTAAAGCTATATCAAAATCCTGAGTATTTCTTAAATACTACACAGTTTTTGATTTTATTCTTTATCTTAGCCCTTGCAGGCACTGGTACATTTGTATTCGATAATATTGTAGATCAGATAGTCGCTGTTCTTAATGTACATAGCAAGTGGATGCACTTTGTACTAGATATCGTATTATTGCTATTAATTAGCTTAATCGTTTTAATCTTTGGTGAAATCGTACCTAAAGCATTGGGACTTTCATTCCCAACAAAGTACGTAAATACCTATAGCCGCATCGTAGTTGCGGCAGGTAAATTAGTATATCCATTTATTTGGATCGCTAGTAAAATCTCCAATGTTATTTTAGGCTTTTACAAAACAAAATATCTAACAGAGCTAGACCTTGTGTACTCTGAGGAAGAAATTCGAATGATGATTTCTCGAAGTCACGAAGAAGGCCAGTTAGACCAAGTAGAGTCTGAACTCATCGATAATGTATTTAACTTTGTTGATCGTATGGCGAAAGAGGTTATGGTACCTCGCCAAGACGTGGATTGCGTATTTGTGGAAGATGGTTACGATGAAGCGATGAAGGTTATTCGCTCTAAAGTCCATACTCGTTATCCACTCTGCGTAGAGGATAAGGATCACATCATCGGCCTCGTTCACATTAAAGACTTAATGGAACGTCCTAACCAAGCACGTAAAGATTTGCGCAATGTAAAACGGGATATTTTGACTGTTCCTGAAGTCATGAAGTTGTCCACCTTGTTACAGTACATGAGAACACGCCGTATTTATCAAGCTGTAGTAGTAGATGAATATGGTGGTATGGTTGGTCTCGTAGGTCTTGAAGATATTATTGAAGAATTAGTTGGTGATATTCAAGACGAGCATGAACCGCATTTACCGGCTACGATGTCCTATGCTGATGGGTCCTTTGAGTTTGATGGTAAGGTTCTCGTAGACGAAGTAGAAGAGATTATGGATATTGAAATCGATAATTCTGACTCCGATACAATCGGGGGCTACGTCTTTGGTTTGTTAGAACGTACACCAATCGTTGGTGATACAGTAGATGCTCATGGCTATACCTTTGAAGTTACTCAAATGCAAGGATATCGTATTTCTCGTATCAAAGTAACTCCTTTACCTGTAGAGGAAGCAACGGAAGAAGACAATGAAGAAGCTTAATGGTGGCTTCAATACACCGGCCATCGTAATCAGTCGAAAAAGTATAAGTTATACTCCGTATTTACGTTTATCACACCTAGCTTGGGGATTATTAGATCATCAATACCACATAAGCGAATGATGACCATGCGCAACAGTTCATATCTACGTCCTTTCAGCGCTATGTATATTACAGTCGTACCTGATGGAGAATACGTAAATGTTACGCAAATCGATGGTTCCTATGTGGTAGAATCGTTAGACGTAAATCTTGATAACATCGCTTATGCTGCCGTTGCGAGCGAGCTCATTCAAGAGCTATTTGCTATGTATGATGTAGACCGTAATGTCTTTGATACCGTTGTTAATTACTCCAAGCAAATTCGACGCCGCAATGTACAATTGGGAACGATCATGCTTGGGTGGCAATTATTATCTCTTGCCGGTATTGTGCCAAGTGCTAATGCTTTTTCTCATCAAGATGGCATTGATCCATTCTGGTTGCAGGTACGAGAAACGACAAATCTTAGTATTTCTTCTTCTGTAAAAGCTGGATTACCACACATTCTCGCTTATCAGTGGGGCGAAGATACGCCTATAGAACTTCCTAAAACAATATGGAAGGAACTAGAAAAACTACTATTTGCATACTGTGAGCAAGAAATAGGTAAACCATTACAAAGCGTAAAGTTTTTGAACTCTATCATTTAAATATAAAGGCACCAAGCATAGTCTTGGTGCTTTTTCTGTATCTATGGTCACATATGAAAAAATATAATAGTAATAGACAAATGTACATTCATAGTTGACTATATAAATAAATATTATTTATAATGAAATAATATTTATATTATATGTTATATGGGAGGTCATTATGCAGCTTTTGGGTAATCTCAAAATCCACTTTTTAGCGCTCGTATTAACCGTAGCCGCTGAATATGTTGGCATCAAGAAACTAGGTCCTGTTGTACTATTACCATTATTGTACACATTGATTCTAGGTTTATTAATTTCTATTCCTAAGTTCAAGATTCTTACAATTGAACAAATGGAAAAATCTGCTGATTATATCGGTATTGCCGTTATGATCTTGATGGTAAAAGTAGGTCTTGGTATCGGTCCAAATCTCGGTATTCTAACAAGTGCTGGTTGGGCATTATTATTACAAGAACTTGGTCACTTCTTCGGTACTATCATCTTCGGTTTACCAGTAGCTTTGTTAGTTGGCATGCGCCGTGAAGCAGTAGGTGCTTGTTACTCTGTAGACCGTGAGCCAAACGTAGCGATCATCATCGATAAATTCGGCTTTAGCTCTCCAGAGGGCCGTGGCGTTATGGGCATGTACATCTGTGGCGTTCTAATCGGTGCTATGTGGTCCTCCGTATTAGCAGGTATGTTAGCCCAATCTGGTTGGTTCCATCCTTTAGCACTTGCCATGGGCGCTGGCGTAGGTAGTGCTAGTATGATGGCCGCTGCTACCGCGCCTATCGTTGCAGTATACCCTGAGTTTGAACAACAAATTATGGCTCTCGCTGGGGCAGCAAACTTGTTGACTACAGTATTAGGCGTATACTTTGGTCTATTTATTTCCTTACCAGTAATGGAAAAATCTTACAACTTCTTTACTGGTCGTACACGTGAACAAGATTTAGCAGAGGAGGCAGCACGTCATGAGTAAAAGCGAAAAAATTACACAATTTGTTATCGTTATCTGTATTGCTGCTATCATTACTGCAGTAGGTAACGTAATGGACGGTAAACACCTATTTGGGGATAGCTTAATCGGCGTTGCCGTATTAGCAGGTCTTGCTACTATTGGTGCAATGATTTCTTATTTGCCATATGCGAATAAATTCCCTATGGTATTCTGGGTGTCTCTAGTTGGCGTTCTTGCGTCCTTACCTGGTATGCCTGGTCAAGAATGGATCATCGCTAAACTAGCCAAGTAACATTCCTTGCTACGACAACACCTGTACTTGCTTATGCAGGTCTATCCTTAGGTAAAGACCTCGGTGCATTCCGCCGCTTGTCTTGGCGTATTATTCCAGTTGCATTAGCAGTAACAGCAGGCACTTTCATCTGTGCAACAGCATTAGCACAATTCGTACTTCACTTAGAAGGTTTAATTTAGGAGCTGATTAGCCGTATGACAAAGGAAGAAGTAAAACAAAGGGTTTGTGAAGCTATTGTTGCAGCACAACCACGTTTACGTGAAATAGCTGAGTCCATTATGGCTGAGCCTGAACTCGGTTACAAAGAGGTAAAGACCTCTAAGAAAGTACGGGATATGTTTGATGAGCTCGGCATTCCCTATACTACTGAACACGCTCTTACAGGCGTAAAAGGGCGTATGAAAGGCCGTGATAGCAAATATACAGTGGCCATGATCGGTGAACTAGATGCCATTCTTTGTCCGCGCCATCCTCGTGCTGATGATTTAACGGGTGCAGCACATTGCTGTGGTCACAATATTCAAATTACCAATATGTTTGCCGTAGCTATGGGCTTGCAATCTGTTATGGATGAACTTGCTGGCGATGTAGTTTTATTTGCTGTTCCAGCTGAAGAAATGATTGAAGTTGATTACCGCAATAAATTGCGTGAACAAGGCAAGATTAAATACATGGGCGGTAAACAACAGCTTATTTATGAAGGTGCATTTGACGATATCGACATGGCTATGCAAATGCATGTGGAAACGGCTAAGACACCTGCTGGTGAAATGGGCCTAGGTAGTACATCTAATGGTTTTGTTGCTAAATTGATCGAATACCATGGTAAAGTAGCACATGCAGCAGCGGCGCCTCATGAAGGAATTAATGCTCTTAATGCTGCCTTGATGGGCGTTATGGGGGTGAACTCTATTCGTGAAACTTTCAAAGAAAGCGACTATTTTAGATTCCATCCGATTATCAACCAAGGCGGTACATTGGTTAACTGTGTACCTGACTACGTTCAAGTTGAAAGTTACGTTCGTGCCTCTAATATTGAGGCCATCGTAAATGGTAACCATCGTGTAAACCGCGCATTAAAGGCTGGTGGCGACGCAGTAGGGGCCACTTGCGTTATTAAGGATTTGCCAGGTTACTTACCGATGAGAAACGATGCTCGTATGAACGAAATGTTACGCCAAAACTCTAATCCATTATTTGGTGAAGAAAATGTATTCCAAGGCGATCATATGACAGCAAGTACCGATATGGGCGACGTATCTCATTTGATGCCAGTTATCCATCCTTGGGTTGGTTGTATTAATGGCGTACTGCACAGCGCAGAATACGAAATCTCTGTACCTGATGTAGCATACATCAAAACAGCACAAGCATTGGCTATGACAATCGTAGACTTGCTATACGATGACGCCGCAGGTGCTAAAGACGTATTAGTTAACTTTACACCAGCATTAAATAAACAAAGCTATATTGAACTCTTAGACTGTATTGCTAAGGGTGAATAAAATGAACCACCTATCGAAGATACATTGATTATCTTTGGTAGGTGGTTTACAATTTATTTATATAACTATAATGATTTATTAAAGTTTTTTTCCTTATATACTAACGTATATATTAGTATATTTTTTTAGAGGAGATTATGAAAGAGAATCTTGCTTTTACTACTAGCTATCTTATATCTAATCTATAGATTTAAGACATATAAAAAAACAAATAAAATAATAGCAGACAGAATAGAAAATGTTCACAAGCCATACTTTAAACGTGTACGAGATGTTTTAGGGTGTTCTGAAGAAGAAGCAGAGCAGGTCGGATTAGCATTAGACAAATATCTTGTACCCTTTAGAAAGTAAATTCTATAAAATTGATGATAGTACTTACTCATTTGTTGATGCAGGCGGCCTTAAAGGAACATTTTTCAATAGATCAAAACTATAATTTATTGACATTAGTTTATAACGATGTTGATTTATTAGCTTTTACATCATAAGAATTAAGGAGTTTTTTTATGCCCATTGAAAAAGCTTATAAAGATAACTTGTACAGTAGTTTTGTCGTTACTACTAATTATTTTATTTTTTTGTTGGAATTAGAATATACGAATATCAAATATTTATAACCTCTCTTGTAGATTATGGCAAAACAAACAGGACTTAATAAAAAAATATGACTGGTTTTTGCTACAGATTTTTCCCTATATATATTCTAATGGTGATTTCGGAATAGTTGTTGTTAACGTATTACCCTATGGTACAGTACGTATTATTCCAAATCATAAAGGATTTAGTAAAATATTTGAATCTCCAGAAGATGGTAATTTAGAGTCTTTGCAAAAGAGCCTATGGTGAAAAAAACTAATAATTTTAGACACTATTGATCAATTTTCAGAAGATGAAAGAAAGATTATATCAGAGATAACTAAGAAGGACTCCAAACCAAGATATGATCGTGACACTTGGGTTACTAGATCCTACTGATTTATGAAACGTAAATTTTATAAATCAGTGAAATTGGATAATAATATATGAAGATTAGAATAGTTAAGTTATTAAATTTAATAAGATTTAGAATAATTGGTACAATTCTTTTTATCAATTACAATAACAGTCAATGCTATTGAAGCAACTGCCCTCAAATATAGATTATATATTTATTATTCCAATATTAGTTATGGGTGGAGTGCTATTAATACCATTAATTCGTGGCCGTCGTATTGTTGGACGGATATATAGAAGAGGATAAATCAGTATAATTCGAGATTAATTGTATGTATATTATTTATTTTAGGATTTCATAATAAATTAGTTGGTATACCTATAGCGAAAAAAAGAGTATTTATGGTTGGTTATTTTTTTGGGAGTTTTGGGTTATAGGTTCTATTATTACTTTTTATATGGATGTATTCAAATAATGTTCCTATATGGATGTTATCCATTTCTATGATCCTAGCTATTTATAAAACATTAAAGTCATTATATAGTTAGGGTTTTGTCCATTTATTTGAATAAAAACATTCTATATTTTAATATGATTTAACATGACTGTTATTTTTATATAAGAGTTATTTAAAAGCTAGTCAGGAGATAGGTCTGCTAAATGATAAATAAGTTTGATTATACTTTTTGGAGTAGTATTATTTATTTTTGCTTTTGGGATCTTCGTGCGTATTATAAAAATGTATTACAACAGAATTTAACTCGTAAGCAGCTAGAGTGGGTAAATAATATGCGATACCCACATTTATATAAATTTACAAATTTAGTAAGTATAGTGACTGGAATTCTTTTTTTAATATTCTATATGTTCTTTAATTTTGGGATATGCTTATTTTTTTATCCATTATGTGCAGTCCTAGTAATTCATTTTTTTAAAGATTTCATTAGAAATATCCAGAAAAAAAGGAATCTAGCACATATAAAGATGGATGTAATGAAAAATTATATATACATAGTTGGAATCATGTTTATCTTATGGATTATATTTCATTAATTTAATAATGCTATTAAATTAAACTTTTATTTTATGGTTGTAATATCTCCTTAGAAAGCAGACGAATGGAAAAAAACAAATAGCAGCTATATTTTTCTCTTAAGTTTTAACTATCTTATGTTTAAATATTGGGGTGCATGGAAAGTAACTCTTTTAGCATTAATTGAAATTATTTCTTTATATGTATTCTTATAAAATCATATATTGATTTACCTAAAATCATTGAGGATTTTAATGTAATTTTTTTATATTCGGAATATGTGTTTTAGGTGCTTATAATTTATGGCGAAAAAGTAAAGCAGGAACACTAACTGAGTATGAAAAAAAGAGGATGGTTTTTTTGATGCGTATTTATTCATCATTATTTATCTTAGCTCTATTAGTATTTGCTTTTAATTTTTTTATATTTATGGAATATATTTATGGGATATATATTTAGACTTAGTCTCATTGTTTTTAGGTGGTTCATAATATTCCGTTTTTCAGTTAGTGGAAAATCTGTTAGAGAAAGATTATAAAATGAGCAAAAAAATATTTATATTATGTACTTACTTTTTATAGTATCGATATCAATTTTAGGTATTTTTTAGTTATTCTTTTTAGATATCAGTGGTTTATAAACTCTATTGTTGATCAGAAATATAAAATAGGATTAAATCGAGATATTAAAGGTTTTGCCGCTGAATACCCTTATATTTATACATATGGAGATTATGGAATTTTTAATTATTAATACTCTACCTAACGGTAGTATTAAGATTTTACCGAATTATAAAGGTTTTACCCATATAGATGGTGCTTATAGTATTGATGATAGCAGTATATATAGCCTCCAAAAAAAGTATATGGTGATAGACTATATATTTATTCCTCTATTGATGATTTTTACAGAAGATGAACAATTGATTATAGATGAAATAACAAATAAACAACCTAAGAGATTTGATAAAAAAATGATTGGCTTTTATAAATCCTTTTTAAATGAAAAACTGTAAGTTATATGACATACTATAAAGGTCTTGAATAAGGTGGAATTGCAGTCACTTTTTGGCCAAGTTGGCTCTAAGTTGTTGGAAAAATAACTCTCTATTTGAGAGTTTGCATGTCAAGACCTCATAATTTAAGCATGGCTTAAAGAGTTTTGTTTGCTATTCCTGATGGTTTGATAGTTAATCAGACAATTTCACCAACTATTAATATTACTAATTAAGAAATTAAAATTGAATGGAAGAAATAAAAAGACATGGAACTTTTTATTAATTGGTTTACTGCTATCTAACTATATGTTAATTAAAAATCAACGTAATAATCTCAAAAAAAATTATCATTGTTTTTTTATTTAGTAATATATGGGGTGGATTAAATCTTTATTCTATGTATGAGCATATTAATGGTATTGAAAAAAACTCAATATATTATGCACATTACTTCTTATTTTGGTTGGTGAATATATATTTTATTATCGTTATAAAAAAAGGAACATTGAAAGGGATATCTAAAAATATATTTTTGATATAAATAATTCTTTGTCTATTATTATAGTTGTTTCTTTTTAGTATTATTGGAATAGTTTTTCTACTTTGGGAACTATTGAGGTGAAAATTATGAAAAAAATTATTTTTTTATGCATTTGCATTATTCAATTTAATTTCACTTATATATAGTATGGCGTATGATTATATGACCGGTGCTGTAATTCATTATGATTTCTATGGAGCATTCTTTATTTGTTGGTTGATATTCTTTGGTATACTAAAACTTGTTCTTAGAGTATAAATTTATTCTTTAACTTAAAGTTAAATTTTTGCTTAGTTGTAAATTGAAATTGAACACATAAAAATCCATATTAGTACAAGTGATAAGATTAGAGTATCAAATTCGCAATCAATCACGAGGTACTAATATGGACTGCTCTAATCTTATCACATCATTGCGCACAAACAAACACTTAAATTTAGAGGAGCGCTTTTATCTTGAAAAACGCCTTCTTGCTGGTGATCCTATCAATACTATTGCCAAGGCATTAGGACGCTCTAGAACTACGATTTATGCTGAGAAAAAGCGTGGAACAGTGGTTCAAATTAAACAAAACAAGGCTGTTCTTATGTATATAGCAGATTGCGGTCAGCTTGCCTATGAAAGAACCCGCCAAGGTTCTTTCAACACTTTGAAAGCAGGTTCTATTGAGCCCTTTTTATCTTGGGTTGAAAACAAGGTAAGAGTCGATAAATGGTCCTTAGATGCTGCTGTTGGCTACGCCTTACGTAAGGGTTTGTTTGTACGCAATGAAATGGTGTGTACTAAAACTTTATATAACTACCTTTACCAAGGCATTTTAGGTCTTAAACCAATGGATTTGCCTTGTGTTATTCGCCATTCTCATAAGAAGCGACATAACAGGCAACACAAACGCAAGTTAGGTAAATCCATTGATCTGCGTGATGAATCTGTTGCTACCCGCGAAGAATTTGGTCATTGGGAGCTAGATACGGTCCGAGGAATAAAGAATAAAAGCGATGAAGTAATTGTTTCATTGTTAGAACGCAAGTCTCGCCTATATGTAGCCTTACGTTGTCTATCCGCTAAAGCTGTGGATGTAAAAATGACATTAGAAAATTGGTTGGAGTCTCTTAAGGCCGTTTCCGATGTATCCATGTTATGTAAAACTATTACGGCTGATAATGGCCGTGAATTTGCAGACATAAGTACATTAGAAACAGAGGATTTATCTATTTTCTTTGCTCACCCGTACTCGCCTGGAGAACGCGGTTCAAATGAACGACATAACGGACTATTACGCCGCTTTATCCCAAAAGGAACGCCCATAAAGGCTGTGTCAGAAGAAACGATTCAGCGGGCGTTACATTGGTGCAACAATTTACCCCGTAAGCTGTTGAATTACAAAACGCCTCAAGAAGTCTTCATTGAAGAAGTTAATAAAGTTATGGATTTACAGAGTGTTCAATTTCATATTGCAATTTAAGAAAGTTAAATTTTTATATTATTACTAGCTTATTGAGAGGAGAATATAATGCGACGATTAATAGTATATGGATTTGCAGTATTAGCTATACTTAATATCTTATATGGAATAGTAGATGATATTTTAACAGGTAGTCCAATCCATTATGATTTTTACTTAACTTCTTTTGTTTGTTTCTCAATATTTTTCATTGTGTTGAAACTAGCTTTACGTGTATAAAAGAATAGTTTGACATTCTTCCCTCTGTATTGCTACAATATTGTGTATAATATATGCGATGAAGCAGAGTAGTAAACCTCTCTAGCGAGTGAGGATGGTGTAAGCTCACATTTGGTTGAAGGCGCTGTAGAGCATTGGCAGGAACGCAGGTATCTGTTAGTAAAGGCCAACATAGAAAAAAGAGGGCGCAAGCCAAATAGGGTGGAACCGCGGGTATACTCGTCCCTGTAACGTTTTTCGTTACAGGGACTTTTTTGTTTGTAACGAAATGGTTGATTTTATGTCGGTTGTGTAAAGTGGAGGCAGCAATGACATTTCAAGAGATTATTTTAAATCTACAAAAATTCTGGAGCGATCAAGGTTGTATCGTTCAAAATCCATATGACATCGAAAAGGGTGCAGGTACAATGAACCCTGCTACATTCTTACATGCTATTGGTCCTGAACCATGGGCTGTATGTTATGTAGAGCCTTCTCGTCGTCCAGCAGACGGTCGTTATGGTGATAACCCTAACCGTTTGTTCCAACATCATCAATTCCAAGTTATCGTGAAACCATCTCCAGATAATATTCAAGAATTGTACTTACAATCCTTGGCTGCACTAGGCATTCACGCTGAAGATCACGATATCCGCTTTGTTGAGGATAACTGGGAGTCTCCAACATTGGGCGCTTGGGGCCTTGGTTGGGAAGTATGGCTCGATGGTATGGAAGTAACGCAGTTTACATATTTCCAACAAGTTGGTTCCATCGACTGTAAACCAGTGTCTGTAGAGATTACATACGGTTTAGAACGTTTGGCTATGTACATTCAAGGCGTAGAAAACGTATATGATCTTAAATGGAATGAAAAGGTTACATACGGTGATGTATGGCATGCTAACGAAGTGGAACAATCCGTATATAACTTTGAATTAGCAGATACAGATATGCTCTTCAAATTGTTTGATATGTACGAAGCAGAAGCAAAACGCGTTTGCCAAGCGGGCTATGTATTACCAGCTTACGACTATGTATTGAAATGTTCCCACACATTCAACTTGCTTGATTCCCGTGGCGCTATTTCTATCAGCGAACGTACAGCTTTCATCGGACGTGTACGTGCATTAGCTCGTATTTGTGCACAGCAATACCTTGCTAAACGCGAAGAATTAGGTTTCCCACTTTTGAAAGGAGATAAATAAGATGGCAAAGGATTTATTATTTGAAATCGGTGCAGAAGAAATTCCTGCCGGCTTTATGCCAAATATCTTAGGTCAATTGAAACAATTGGCTGAAACAAAATTAAATGATGCCCATCTTCCTTTTGAAAGCATCGAAACATACGGCACACCACGTCGTTTGGCTCTTATCGTGAAAGGTCTTGCTGACACATCTGCTGAAATCAGCGAACGTCATAAAGGTCCATCTGCGTCCATCGCATATGATGCTGACGGTAATGCTACAAAAGCAGCTATCGGCTTTGCTCGCGGTAAAGGTCTTGATGTAGCTGATCTCGTTGTAGAAGACGGCTATATTTACGCTGAAACTAAAACTGCAGGCGTACCTGCAAAAGATATCGTAAGTGAAATGTTGCCACAATTGATTACAGGCCTTAACTCCCTAAATCCATGCATTGGGGCGATTTAGATGCTAAGTTTGTACGTCCAGTACGTTGGCTTGTAGCATTACTTGATGAAGAAGTAATTCCTGTAGAGTTTGCTACTGTTCAATCTGGTAATGTATCTCGTGGTCATCGTTTCTTAGGCGCTGATGAAATCACTATCAAAAATGCAGCATCCTATGTAGACACATTAAAAGAAAACTTTGTTATGGTTGATCAAGACGCACGTCGTGAGTTGATCTCCAAACAATTACATGATATGGCAGCTTCTAAAAATGCATCCATCGTTTGGGATGATGATTTGTTAGAAGAAATCAACTATCTTGTTGAATGGCCTACAGCATTGTGCGGTGGCTTTGAAGAGTCCTACTTGGCACTTCCTGATGCAGCTATCATTACACCAATGAAAGACCATCAACGCTACTTCCCATTGGTTGACCAAGAGGGCAAATTGTTGCCAATGTTCTTAACAGTGCGCAATGGTTCTGACCATTCCATCGAAGTAGTTCAAGCTGGTAATGAACGCGTATTGCGCGCTCGCCTAGATGATGCTAAATTCTTCTTCAATGAAGACCGCAAGAAACCTCTTATCGACCGTCAAGATGGTTTGACTAAAATCGTATTCCAAGAAGGTCTTGGTAATTTAGCAGATAAAACTGAACGCTTGCTTAAATTGGGCCGTGTTTTTGGTGAAGAATGTGGTTTACACGAAGATGCAGCTGTTGTATTGGAACGCGCTACAGAGCTTGCTAAAACTGACCTTACAACAGGTATGGTTACAGAGTTCACTGAATTACAAGGTGTGATGGGTAAAGAGTACGCTTTACTTGATGGTGAATCTCCTGAGGTAGCAGAAGCTATTTTCGAACAATATTTACCACGCTTTGCAGGTGATGTATTGCCTCAAACAGAAGCAGGTAAAGTATTGTCCATCATCGATAAAGTAGATAACATCGTTGCTACTTTCAGCCGTGGCTTAATCCCTACAGGCTCTCAAGATCCATATGCATTGCGTCGCCAAACAATTGGAATCTTGAACATCTTGCTTGGTAGCGAATGGAATATCAGCTTGCGTCCAATCTTCAAAGCATCCATGGAGTTATTGAATGTAGCTGCTGATAAACAAGAAGAATTGCTTAACCAAGTTGAAGAGTTCTTCACACTTCGCTTGAAAAATATCTTCCTTGATCGCGAAGTTCCTCATCATGTAATCGACTTGTTATTGTCCAACAACGAATTGTCCGTTGCTGATGCAGAAGGTCTTGTAAACGCATTGTTAGCAAATCGCATCGATGAAAATGTTGAGCTTGTTCAAGCCTATACTCGTATGTACAATCTTGTAAAAGATGTAGAATATACAGGTGTTAATAGCGACTTGTTGAAAGAAGATGCTGAAAAAGCATTGTTTGAAGCCGCTTCTAAAGCATCTGAAGCTAGCCTTGCAGCATGGGAAGCTGGTGATTACGCAGCTGTAGTAGCAGTTCCAGCAACTCTTGTGCCAACAATTAACCAATTCTTTGAAGATGTAATGGTTATGGACAAAGATGAAGCTATTAAAGCTAACCGTTTGCAACTTGTTCGCTTGGCGTACAGTGTAATGGCTATTATCGGCGATATTAGCGCATTAAAATAATATATTAGTAAAAGAACGATTCGACTTTTACCATGATATATAAGAGAAGAGGTACCTTACGGTGCCTCTTTTTTTGCTTTTACGAAGAATATACAAATTTTATGCAGGATTTTTGGATGCTGTGGCGAATACCTTATAATATACAAAGTTGTATGAGGAGAATCCCGATCATGAATCATGATGAATTATATAAAGCCTTATGTAAGGTGCCAAGTGGCAAAGAAAAGTCTCGTGATAGAATTATTATTGAATTATATATGCGGTCACAAGGAGCATCACAGAAACAGCTGGTAGATGCTCTTAATATGCGTCCTGCAACGGTATCTGAGCAGACGGATATTCTCATTGAATTAGGGTATGTAACAAAACATATCGACTTTATGGATAAACGCATATCGGTGGTAGGTTTAACAGATGAGGGGAAACGGTTAGGCAAATCATTGTTGCATTCATATGACCAATTTCTTAAATGTGTTGTTCTCCGACTTATCTGAAGAGGAACAAGAGGAGTTATATCGTTTATTAGGCAAGCTAAAACGGCCTATTTTACGAAAATAATTTTATTCTCAAAATTATATAGAAAATACTTGCTAATAGTACGTGATTTATGGTAATATATTTCTGTTAATTTGAGACAGTCCGCTGCCTATAAGGTGTAGGTATTGAATGTCTGCAAACAGGAGGAAACAATGAACATTATTAACGTACTTGAACAAGAACAACTTCGTACAGACATCCCTACTTTCCGCGCTGGTGACACAGTTCGCGTACACGTAAAGTAGTGGAAGGTTCTCGTGAACGTATCCAAGTATTCGAAGGTTTGGTAATTAAACGTCAAAACGGTGGCGTACGTGAAACTTTCACAGTTCGTCGTATTGCATCCGGTGTAGGTGTAGAACGTACATTCCCACTTCACAGCCCACGCTTAGCTAAAATCGAAGTTATGCGCCGTGGTGTTGTTCGTCGTGCTAAATTGTACTACTTACGTAACCTTACTGGTAAAGCTGCTCGTATTCGCGAAAAACGCTAATGTTCATAAAAGGCTGCCGTTGGCAGCCTTTTATTTTTGCTAAAATTTAGATATGAAAGGAAATACTATGGCAGATTCACCTATCGTACATTGGTTCCCTGGGCATATGGCGAAAGCCACACGTATGATTACGGAGTATATCAAAAAGGTAGACGTAGTTATTGAGTTATTAGATGCGCGTATTCCTCGCTCTAGTGCGAACCCTGTAATTACTGAACTCGTTGGTCAGAAACCTCATATCGTACTGTTAAATAAAGTAGATTTAGCAGATCCTAAAGCTACAAAGGAATGGACTGAATTCTTTACTAAACAAGGCATCACCGTATTGGCTATCGACTCTAAGTCTGGCAAGGGTAATAAGAAGTTAATATCCACTGTAGAGCGTTTAAGCAAGCCTATCATCGACCGTTGGGTCGCAAAAGGTATTCGCAGTCGTTCTGTACGGACCATCATCTTAGGAATTCCTAACGTTGGTAAATCTACATTGATTAACTCCTTAGCTGGCTCTGCAGCTACGCGTACGGCTAACAAAGCTGGTCATACTCGTGGTCAACAATGGGTTAAAATCGGTAAGAACCTTGAGTTGCTCGATACACCAGGCGTTTTATGGCCTAAATTAGAGGACCAACGCGCGGCGGCTCGCCTTGCTATGACGGGTGCTGTTTCTGATGATGTGTACGACTTAGAGCATGTTATGAAACAGTTATTAAATCATTTATTGACGAATACACCAAATATTTTGGTAGAACGTTATAAATTAAAAGAAGAAGAGATGACAGATGTGGATACTATTCTTGAAAGCATCGGTCGTCGTCGTGGTTGTCTCGTTAGTGGTGGCGTAGTAGACTTTGATAAAGCACGTCGCATTATCTTGCAAGACTATCGCAATACTAAACTAGGTACAATTACTCTCGATAAAGTTGATGAAGAACCATACTATCCTGAAAATGGTGAGGACACACAAAATGGATAAGGATACATTTAGTAAATTGAAAGTAGCAGATATAAAAGCTCTTTTTGAAACTGAACAAGCCTTAGAGATTTTGCCTTTAGCGCAAGAGGACGATCGTAGTTCTGTACAAAAAAATTGGCCGCTTCTTACATTAAGCGCCAAGAAAAAGAGTTAAAAGAACAACAACGGCTCATGAGCATGTATGACTATGAAGGTATGTTCTACGATCAAGGTATGTATCACGTAGCTGGTGTTGATGAGGTAGGTCGTGGCCCTATTGCAGGACCTGTAACGGTAGCGGCCGTTATATTGCCGCCTATGACATTGATTCCTTGTTTAAATGACTCTAAAAAGCTAACCGAAGAAAAGCGTGAAGCCCTCTACGATATCATTATGGAGGAAGCTGTAGCAGTTAGCTGTATTTCTTACGGCCCAGATAAGATTGATGAGCTCAATATCTATGAAGCAACACGCCAAGCTATGTATGAGGCGATTCGCACGCTCAGCGTACCAGCGGAAGCAGTAGTGGCGGATGCTATGAAACTACCTGACTTAACGATTCCTGTGGAGTCTATCGTAAAGGTGACAGTAAAAGTGCTAATATTGCAGCTGCATCTATTATTGCTAAGGTTACACGAGATCGTTATATGAAACAGCTCGATGAGGAATACCCTGGTTATGGATTTTGGTATTCACAAGGGATACTATACTGAGCTTCATAAAGAAGCAGTAGAACAACAAGGTGTAACACCACTTCATCGTAAGAGCTTTGAACCGATAAAATCTATCGTTCGTTGGGTTAAGCCTGAGTAATTCTTAATACATTTATTTTATGATTCGACTATATATTAAGTTCTATATTTGTATTAATTGTATTAGTTGTATCATTATAAATTGCATATAGTTCGTAACCGTAAAGAGGTTCCTATTGGTCACCTATGTGACTATTAGGAACCTCTTTTGTATTTACTTTTACACCATTCATATTCTACGCTACAAGTAAGTATTACCTGTTGAAAGTTTAGAGATACTTTGAATAGTACAATTCAGAAGGTTATTGTAGCTAATACACCTAAATAGGAGGTATATATGAAGACGATTAGTACAGGTAAAGCATTTAATGAACTAGACTCTAAAGAGCTTGGTAAATGGGGAGAACGCATTGCTACCCAGTATATTGAAAAGTTAGGTCTTACCGTAGTAGATACAAATTATCGAACTAGGTTAGGGGAAATCGATATCATTGCAAAACGTGATTTGGTGTATCACTTTATTGAAATTAAAGCTCGTCGTGGCATGCAGCATGGATTGGCTCGTGAGGCGGTTACTAAAAAGAAACAAAAGCATATTAAACGGGCGGCCATGCTGTTTTTGTATGATCTACATCAAAAGAAACGACACTGGAAGGAAATATCCTTTGATGTAATAGAGGTGTATCTTCACGAGGACTTTAAAAGTTCTATCCATTATTTGCCGCAGTGCTTTTAGTGAGGTTTCTTATGTATGCAAAACTATATGGAGCCACCTTACATGGCATAGATGGATGCATTATTACAGTAGAGGTCGATATATCCCAAGGTTTACCTGTATTTGATATCGTAGGACTGCCTAATCAGTCCGTAAAGGAAGCACGTGAACGTGTGAGGGCGGCTATTAAAAATAGTGGCTATGACTTCCCTATGAGGCGTATCGTAGTAAATCTAGCACCTGCTACAATTCGTAAAAGTAGCGCAGGACTCGATTTAGCGATTGCTTTAGGGGTTCTCATTGCATCGGGGCAGATAAAGGGGCGTAAAGCTAATATTTCAGCTTTATTGAATACTTGTCTATTTATGGGTGAGCTAGCCTTAGATGGTTCACTGCTACCGACCTTTGGCACCTTGGCGATGTCATTGGCAGGGTTAGAAGCTGATTACTCCACTATATATACAGGCGTAGAAAATGGACATACTCTAAAAGCTATTCCAAATCTTACTATATATGGCGAGTCTTCATTACAAGATATTATTACCGTCTTAGAAGACCAAGTTAAATCTAAATCTATTTCAACTTCCAAAAACGTAAAAATAGGGAAATATCAAGATGAGATATTAACAGATACGATGGATAATAAACACCATAATACTATTTATGATGTAGATTTTGGCGATGTACAAGGTCAAGAGCTTGGTAAAAGAGCCATGCTCATTAGTGCTGCAGGACATCATCATTGTATTATGATAGGCCCGCCCGGTGGTGGTAAAACGATGATGGCTGAACGATTACCGACCATATTGCCTCCCATGACTTGGAATGAAATGGTTGAGGTAAGTCGCATCCAAGATGTGATCGGTTTACTCGGTGATAAGGGACTCGTCAAAACTAGGCCTTTTAGGCATCCACATCATACGGCGACTTTAGCGAGTATGGTGGGCGGAGGTATACAAGGACGCCCTGGGGAAGTCACACTTGCTCACGGTGGTGTTTTATTTATGGATGAAGCACCAGAGTTTCAGCGCCAAGTTATTGATGCCCTAAGGCAGCCCTTAGAGTCTCGTACAATTACTATCAATAGGTCTCAAGGTAATTATATGTATCCCGCCAATTTTATTTGTATATTGGCTGCAAATCCCTGTCCCTGTGGTTATTATCATGACCCACATAGGGAATGCATATGTTCTGAAACGATGGTCAAAAATTATCAGCAACGATTGTCAGGGCCTATTATGGACCGCATTGATTTACATATTCCCGTTGAAAGGCCTACACTAGAACAATTATTAGATAATTCGACGTCTACTATGACAAGTGAAAGCATGAGACAACAAGTTATGTTGGCAACTGCTTTCCAACAGAAACGTTATGAAAACTTAGAATTTAATTCTAATGGAGCCGTTCCTCACAAGGCAATAAGTGAGCTATGTAATATTACTGATAAGGCCTGGAGTGTATTAGGAAATATTTTTGATCATTTTCATTTAAGTGGACGTGCCTTTGATCGCATATTAAAGGTGGCTCGTACTATAGCGGACCTTGAGGGAAATCCACAAGTGGAGCCTCATCACATTTCCGAGGCTATGTTGTTTAGAACAGGTAAATAGGTGTAAAGATGACTAGATACGATGATACTATTTATATTGCTGGCTTGCAAAGTTTATATAATGTAGGAGCCACACATGTACGGCGTTTCATAGAGGATTTTGGATCGCCCTATGATACTTGGCAAGCCGTTAAAAAGGTTGAAAATCTAAAGCCTTATACACATATTTCTAGCGCTGATAAACGTGCTATAGCATCATCGGCTAAGGATGAAAAGTTAGATTATATCATTCATAAAATAGACGAATATAAGATGGATGTTACTACCTTTTTAGATAAAGATTTTCCATCTATTTTGAACCATATCTATAATCCACCGGCTATATTGTTTATGCGAGGTAATAGAGCTCTTTTAGATAAACGGCTAAATCGGATTGCCCTTGTAGGGGCACGACGCTGCTCATTGTATGGTCGCAATGTGGCAAGAATGCTTGGTAAAGAGCTCGGTAAATACAGCACTATTATCGTCAGTGGAGGTGCACGAGGTATTGATACACATGGTCATGAAGGATTATTGGCTAGTCAGGGGTATGGTATTGTAGTCATGGGTTGCGGACTAGACATAGTATATCCTCGAGAGAATACAAAATTATTTGACCGAATCCTACAAAACAATGGGTTGCTTTTATCTGAATACCCACCTGGTACGCCACCATCTGCTAAACATTTCCCTGCTCGAAATCGTATCATTAGCGGCCTTAGTAGAGGTGTAATCGTAGTAGAGGCAAAAAGCAAGTAGTGGATCATTGATTACAGCTGATATGGCTGTTAGCGAAGGGCGAGATGTATTTGTAGTGCCTTGTAATTTATTAGACCATACGGCAGATGGCAATAAATTTCTTATGCGTAATGGAGCCTTTGTATTAACTGGCTATGAGGACATCGTCAAGGAATATCATTTAACCTTGCGAGATATGTTTAGTACTAAAGAAAAAAACTTTCACCACTAGATAAAAGAGATACTATGGGTGTAAAAGATAGTAATCAAATAGTTAATCATAGTCAGGGTGTTGATACACAAGGGCTCTCTATGTTAAGCTTTAATGTGGATAGGAGTCTAATCTTGAGCGAAATACCTCATGATCGTTGTATCACGGTTAGTGATATTTTTGAAAGCGACCTCTATTCCATTACAACAACTGCAGCCCTTATTACTAGAGCTAGAAATGGAAGGGGCTATAGAGAATCATCCGCCGAGAGGCTATATTAATATGACTAGGAGTGATATACTTGTCCATTAAACGATCAATCGTTATTGGCGAGCCAAAAGCAGCTAGTACTAGTAAAGATACTAAAAAGAAAAGTACTAAGAAAGAGAGTACTACGATAAAGCGCAAGGTTGCTAAAGAAGCCCTTACTCCCATGGGGATTGTACGGGATAAATCTGTATTACAAACGTCCGTGCCACCAGAGCAACGGGAACCTCGCGTTTATAATCCTGATGGCAAAGTATTGGTTATCGTAGAGTCTCCTGCTAAATCTAAAACAATTGAAAAATTCTTAGGTCCTAACTATGTTGTAAAGGCGAGTATGGGCCACTTACGAGATTTACCAAAGTCGCAAATGGGCATCGATATCGAACATGATTTCACGCCCCGTTATAGCAATTTGGTAACTCGTAAAAAGGTTATTGATGAACTCGTTTCCTATGCCGATGAAAGTAGTGCCGTATTGCTCGCAACTGACCCTGACCGCGAAGGGGAAGCTATTTCTTGGCATTTAGCGTACATTCTAAATGTAGATCCTACATCTACATGTCGTATTACGTTCAATGAGATTACTAAAAATGCGGTAGCAGAGGCTTTAGAATCTCCACGTACTATCGATATGAACATGGTTGATGCCCAACAAGCACGCCGTGTATTAGACCGTATCGTAGGCTATAAATTGAGTCCTTTGTTATGGAAAAAGGTTTGTAAAGGACTCAGTGCAGGTCGTGTGCAATCCGTTGCAGTTCGACTTATCTGTGAAAGAGAGCGAGAAATTCAAGCTTTTGTGCCACAAGAATATTGGACTATTGAAGGCAATTTTGAAACACCTAAAAAAGAGGCTTTCACAGCAGAATTAACTCATATTAAAGGTGAAAAAATCGATATTACTACTGAAAGTGAAGCACAAGCCGTAGTAGATGCTATTGGTGGAGCCGATGCAGTAGTGAGAAATATTGAGAAGCGCAAGCGTTCTCGTAAAGCGGCACCCCCGTTTACAACGTCTACGTTGCAACAAGATGGTGTACGTAAATTGAACTTTGGTGCGAAGCGTACCATGATGATTGCACAACATCTTTACGAAGGTCTTGAAATCGGTTCCTATGGTCACGTAGGTTTGATTACGTATATGCGCACAGACTCTACGCGTATCTCTAAAGAGATGCAAGAAACGGCTAAGGACTTTATCCTTCGCAATTATGGGGAAGACTATTATCCGTCTAAACCAAATGTGTACGGTTCAAAAGGTTCTGCTCAGGATGCGCACGAAGCAATTCGTCCCACATCTCTCGAGTTAACACCTAAGATGGTTGAGCCATTCTTGAGTCGTGATGAGCTTAAATTATATACATTGATTTGGAATCGTTTTATGGCAAGTCAAATGGCACCACAACAAAACGAATCTACAACTATTGAATTGACCGTTCATGATGATTACACATTTAAAGCGACAGGCTCTCGTGTTATCTTCCCTGGATTTAGCGCCGTTTATGAAGATGTGAAAAAAGAGGATGCTCCTCAATTGCCTGCGCTTAAAAAGAATGATGCAGCTCATACGGTAGAGGTATTGCCTGAACAACATTTCACGCAACCACCTCCTCGTTACTCTGAGGCGAGTCTTATCAAAACACTAGAAGAACTCGGTATTGGTCGTCCTAGTACGTATGCACCAATTTTAGATACAATCGTTAGCCGTAACTATGTAGAGAATACGAATAAACAATTCGTTCCAACAGAGCTAGGCTTTGTAGTAGTAGATTTCTTGATTGCGTACTTTGAAAAAATCATCAATACTGGCTTTACGCGAGACCTTGAAGAAGAGCTTGATGCAATTGCATCTGGCAAGGATACGTATGTAAAAGTACTATCTGACTTCTACGAGGTATTTGCGCAAGAGCTAGAAGATGCGAGCGATGTAGATCGCATTGAAATTGCATCTATGGAAAGTGATGAAACTTGTGAACTTTGCAATAGCCCAATGGTATATAAATTTGGTCGCTATGGTAAGTTCCTAGCATGTTCTAACTTCCCAGAATGTAAAAATACTAAACCTATTACAGTAGGTACAGGCGTAACTTGCCCTAAATGTAAGGAAGGGGAAATCGTAGAGCGTAAGTCTCGTCGTGGTCGTCTATTCTACGGCTGTAATCGATATCCACAATGTGACTTTACATTATGGGATAAACCAACCCATGATTTCTGTGAAACATGTGGTTCTATTATGGTTGAAAAGACATATAAAAAAATGGTACAACTAAAAAGTTCTGTTCCAATGAAACATGTCCAACTAGACCACCAAAGAAAACAAGAAAGAAAAAAAAGCGAAGCTAGTGAAGAAACTGTAAAAGAGTCTAAAGAATCTAAAAAAATCTAAAGAATCTAAAGGAGCTAAAAAAAGTCTAGCAAAAGCAAAAAAAGAGGAAACAACAGTTGAATAATAAAAAAATGTTATTGTTATTGGTGCGGGTCTAGCAGGTTCTGAGGCGGCTTGGCAACTCGCTAATCGTGGCATTCATGTAGACTTATATGAAATGCGCCCTGTAAAGAGTTCCCCTGCGCACCAAACAGATCAATTTGCAGAGCTCGTATGTAGTAACTCCTTGCGAGCTGGCAATATTGAAAATGCAGTAGGTCTTTTAAAAGAAGAAATGCGTCGTTTAGGTTCCCTGATTATGGAATGTGCTGATGCAACTGCTGTACCTGCCGGTGGTGCCTTGGCCGTTGATCGTCATTTGTTTAGTGAAATGGTGACTGAGAAGGTAAAGGGACATCCTAATATTACAGTTCACAATGAAGAGGTGACTGAGATTCCCTGCTGAAGGCAGTGTTATCTTTGCTTCCGGTCCACTTACATCTGAAGCATTAGGCGATAAGATTAAAGCCTTAACAGGTGAAACTGGGTTTTATTTCTACGATGCAGCAGCACCTATTGTTACGGCAGAATCTTTAAATTACGACAAAGTATTTGCCGCTTCTCGTTACGACAAGGGCGATGCAGATTACCTTAACTGTCCTATGACAGAAGAGGAATACAAAGCATTCTGGCATGAACTTACTACAGCTGAAGCTGTACAACCGAAGGATTTTGAAAAGGAAATCTACTTTGAAGGTTGTATGCCTGTAGAAATTATGGCAAGCCGTGGGGAAGATACATTGCGCTATGGTCCACTTAAACCAGTAGGCTTAGTAGATAAACGTACCAATGAAGAGTCTTATGCAGTAGTACAATTGCGTAAGGAAAATAAAGAAGGTACCATGTTTAACTTGGTAGGCTTCCAAACTCATTTAAAGTGGGGCGAACAAAAGCGTGTATTTGGTATGATTCCAGGTCTTGAAAATGCTGAATTTATCCGTTATGGCGTCATGCACCGCAATACATATATTAACTCTCCTGAGTTATTGAATCATGCGTTCCAACTTAAAAAGGAACCACGCCTATTCTTCGCTGGTCAAATGACAGGCGTAGAAGGGTATTTAGAATCTGCTGCGAGTGGTCTCATGGTAGGTCTTCAAGTAGAACGGTATTTAGCGGAACGCTCATTTATTGATTTCCCTAAAACTACGGCGATCGGCTCTCTCAGCCACTATATTTCTAACTATGAAGGCTCTAACTTCCAACCGATGAATGTCAACTTTGGCATCATGGATCCATGGCCTCAAAAAGTGCGTAAGAAAAAAGAGAAAAATGCATTGATTGCTAATCGAGCATTAGAAGAGCTGGATGCTTTAAAAGCTAAAGAAAGTTTATAAGATAAAGTTTTTTATGTATTAGTCTAACTTGTTCGGTCAATCGTACTTGATAGGTCAATCGTAAATTATCACTTACATAAAAAATCCTTCATTCACATACCTAGGAATGAAGGATTTTTTATTATTTACTGTTTTATTTACGCTTTTTAGTTTTAACTGTAGGCTCTGTAGCAACAATTACTGTTTGGTTTTTCTTTTCTAGATAGCCTAGATAGATAAATACACAGATGCCCACAATGATTGCTACGAGGCTAGTCATTTGAGCAGATTTTAAACCTAATGTTAGATTAACATAATCGCCACGCAAGAACTCTAAGAAGAAACGAGCTGTTGAGTAGAGAATAGCGTATAGGACAAATACTTGACCTTTAGCATGTTTGAAGGAACCAAATAATAAAAGGGCAACAAAGATAAGAATATCGATCTGACCTTCCCACACTTCCGCAGGCCATAGTGGTTGATTGCCGTAGGTGCGGTACGCAAGGGTACTTTCAGGATAGATAATACCATAATTACCACCCGTAGGATGACCGAAGGCATCACCGTTTAAAAGATTTGCCATACGGCCTACAGATTGTGCCAAAATCAATGCTGGTGCAAATAAATCGGCAAAGGCCCAGAAGTCGATATTGTTTTTACGAAGATACCAGTAGCCCGCAATTGTGCCTAGTACAACACCACCCTGGATAGCCATACCACCTTGCCAAACGAAGGGGATTTCCAATAAATGATTTCCATAATAATCCCAGTCAAAGAAGAATACGTCCCATAGGCGCGCACCGATGAGGCCCGCTACAGCAACTGTAATAGAGAAATCAATGATGTGCTCATGCCAACCACGACCATCTTTCTTTAACAGTACATACGCCACTGAGGCGCCGCAGATGATAGCCAAGGCCAACATAACGCCGTAGGCTCTAATGGGGAAGTCCCCTATAAAAATAAATATTGATGCATATAAAACTCCTTATGTGATAATTTTTATTAGTACATAAATTAAATTATAAATTACATACACCCTTCATGCAAGAAAAGAGATGAACTCTATATAATATGGTATAATATAGAGATTGATATTGTATCCCAGTATGGGAACTAGAGTTAGGAGAGTACATGATTCGCAAATCTACTATTTTTAAATCGTTAACAGCTTTGGTAATGTCCGCATTATCAACGACTGCCGTACAGGCAGAGGTATTGGTACCGTTAGAACAATTTCTAGCGACAACAACGCGTCATTACGAAGCAAATCAATATAAAACAGCATATACGGTGTATGTGCCTCAAACAGAATTACAAGGTAATATGGTTGTATTAAATCCATCAGCCGTTGGTGAACCTGTTAAATTGCCTATTACTAAACAAAATGGTATTACCTATGTTGATATCGAGTCTGATCCAGCCATGCTTGGCGTTAGTTATACAAAAACTAATGGTCAATTAACATTAGGTCCTGCACCGCAAGCTTCTACGGTAAAAGCTCCTTATACATTGCAAACACCATTGTCTTGGGCATTTGACCCATGGCCGACAGAGGGGGCACCATACCAAGCTAAACTTAATACGAGTGGGGATAACATCATTTCCCCTAGCTGGTTTAAATTACATAGTTTAGGTCTTGAGGCTAGCCCAAATGTAAATATTGATTATGTGAATGCCTATAAAGGTAAGGGTTACCATGTATGGCCATTGATTACGAATCGTTTCGATCCAGACTTTACAAGTGGCATTTTAGCAGACCAATCAGTATGGAAAAAATATGCTCATAACCTTGTTCAATATGCTTATATTTATGGCTTTGATGGTTATAATTTCGACTTTGAAAATATCGACTATGCTGACCGCGATCGTTTAACAGCGTTTGTAGCATATTTGTCTAACCATTTGCACCAATATAATATTAAAACATCTATCGATGTAACGGGGTATTCTGATAGTCCTGAATGGTCTTTGGTGTATAACCGCAGTGCCTTTTCTAATTACGTAGACTATGTGGTTCTTATGGCTTATGACGAAACATGGGCTAAGAGTACTACAGCTGGTCCTGTAGCAAGTTATCCTTGGGTTCGTAACCATACTGAAAGAATGCTTTCCGAGGTTCCATCTCATAAGTTAGTGCTTGGTGTACCATTCTACATGCGTTTGTGGCATGATACAAATGGCTATGCTAAAGGCGAAACATTGGCTATGAAGAATACTGGTACTTACTTTGCTAACCACAAAGATAAAATGACTTGGGATGATCGTTTGAAACTATATTATCTATCTATTCCAACAAGTTCTGGCTCTGATCGTATTTGGTTTGAAGATAACACTTCTTTAGGCTTAAAATTAGACCTTGTAAAAGAATTAAAACTCGGTGGTTTTGCTGCATGGCGTAAAGGTTTTGAAGATGAATCTACCATCACTATGATTCAAGGTAAAGACCTAGGACGCGGTATTCCTAAATCCGCTACTGTAGTTACTCCTGAACCTGTAGTAGAGGAAACAAAACCATTAACTAAGCTTGAACAATACAAATTGCGCTTAGAGGAAAAAGAAAAGGCAAAAGCCGAAAAGGCAGAAGCGAAACGCAAGGCTAAAGAGGAAAAAGAATTAGCTAAACGTAAAGCTAAGGAAGAAGCGCAGCAAGCTAAAAGCTGAGAAAAAAACGTCAAGCTGAGGAAGCTAAGGCAGAGAAAAAAACGCTTATCAAAAATCTGTACAAGTAGTAAAACGCTAGTGTTTGACTGCTTTTACTTGAAGTAGTAAAATAAAAACATTGATTATAAAACGGCAACTAATGAAGTTGTCCATATGAGGAGGCTCCTACATGAACGAAAAATATGTAGCCCAAGATCTTGAGAAAAAGTGGCAACAGTATTGGGAAGATAACCATACATTTAAAACAGAATACGATGAATCTAAAGAAAAATACTATGTACTAGAAATGTTTCCGTACCCATCCGGTAATTTACACATGGGTCACGTGCGTAACTACTCCATCGGTGACGTAGTAGCTCGCTTCAAAAAAATGAAGGGCTTCAACGTGTTGCATCCAATGGGGTGGGACTCCTTTGGTATGCCTGCAGAAAATGCGGCTATCAAACATGGCATTGCACCTAAAACATGGACTCTTGATAACATCGAGAACATGAAATTGCAACAAAAAGCACTTGGTTTGTCCTACGACTGGGACCGCGAAGTAGCAACTTGCAAAGAAGATTACTATAAATGGACGCAATGGTTCTTCCAACAGTTTTATAAAAAAGGCTTAGCATACAAAAAAGAAGCTAAAGTAAACTGGTGTGAAACGTGCCATACTGTATTGGCAAATGAACAAGTAATCGACGGCGCTTGCTGGCGTTGTGACAATACTGTTGAGAAAAAAGATTTGTCTCAATGGTTCTTGCGCATCACTGAATATGCGGATCGCTTGTTAACTGATTTGGATACTCTTGATCACTGGCCACAACGCGTTAAATTGATGCAAAAAAACTGGATTGGTCGCTCTGAAGGTACAGAGTTCTCCTTCGAAGTACCATCTATTAATGAACGCGTAGCTGTATATACAACTCGTGTAGATACGATTTATGGCGTAAGCTATGTTGTATTAGCGTCCTGAACATCCATATGTAGAACGTCTTATTGAAAATGCTCCTAATAAAGCTGAATTAGAAGCTTTCATTACGCGTATGCGCAATATGAGCGACATCGATCGTACATCTACAGATACACCTAAAGAAGGTATGTTTACTGGTTCCTATGCAGTAAATCCTATGTCTGGTGAACAAGTTCCAGTTTGGATTGCAAACTATGTATTAGTAGACTATGGTACTGGTGCTGTAATGGGTTCCCCTGCACATGATGAACGGGACTGGGAATTTGCTCATAAATATGATTTGCCTATTAAACAAGTTGTTGCTCGGGAAGGTGAAGAATATAGCCTTGAAAAATGGCAAGAATGGTACCATGAAGATGGTATCCTAGTTAACTCTGGCGAATTTAATGGCCAAACATCTGAAGAGGCTCGTAAAAATATTACAGCTGCACTTAATGAGCGCGGCATTGGTGAAGGTAAAGTAAACTTCCGTCTTCGTGACTGGTTGATTTCTCGTCAACGTTACTGGGGCGTGCCAATTCCTGTAGTATACTGTGAAAAATGTGGTGAACAACTCGTTCCTGAAGAAGAGTTGCCAGTACGCTTGCCAGAGGATGTTACATTTGAATCTGGTGCCGTATCTCCATTGGCTACATCTGAAAGCTTCTTGCATACTACATGCCCTAAATGTGGTGGTCCTGCACATCGTGAGACAGATACAATGGACACATTTATCGATTCCTCTTGGTACTTCTTGCGCTATACAGATGCGAAAAATGACCAAGCTCCATTCGATAAAAAAATTGCTAACTACTGGATGAACGTAGACCAATATATCGGTGGTATTGAACATGCTATCTTGCACTTGCTGTACTCCCGATTCTTTGTGAAAGTTATTCACGATTTAGGTCTTATCGAAGCTAACGAACCATTCCGTGGCTTGTTAACACAAGGTATGGTACTTAAAGAAGGCAGCAAAATGTCTAAATCCAAAGGTAATGTAGTTTCTCCTGAAGAAATTATCAATACTTATGGTGCAGATACAGCACGCTTGTTCATTCTATTTGCGGCTCCTGTAGATCGTGACCTTGATTGGTCCGACCAAGGTGTTGAAGGCTCTTATCGTTTCTTAGGTCGTGTATGGCGTATTGTTGATGCGTACAACGAAGAAGGAAAGAAAAATGTAACTGGTGAACTTACAAAAGACGAATTCGCATTGCGTCGTGAATTACACCGCGTTATCAAAAAAGTTACAGAAGATCTCGATAACAACTTCAACTTCAATACAGCCATTTCTGCTATCATGGAACTTGTAAATGCTATGTATGCTCATAAGGACAAAGCTGACACAATCAATAGCGCTTTAGCTAATGAATTGACTCGTTCCTTATTGCTTCTATTAGCTCCATTCGTTCCTCATATTACAGAAGAGTTGTGGCATGAATTAGGTGAAACTACATCCATCCATACTGAAAACTGGCCTGTATACGAAGAATCTGCTCTTGTAGTAGACGAAGTAGAAGTAGTATTGCAAGTAAATGGTAAAGTTCGTGATAAACTTACTGTTTCCGTAAATATTACGAAAGAAGAATTAGAAACAATGGCTAAAGAATCTAGCCGTGTTCAAGAGTTTACAGAAGGTAAAAATATCGTAAAAGTTATTTATGTTCCTGGTAAACTTGTAAATATCGTTGTTAAATAACGATATTCTATTCGTTTAATAATGTAAGCCCCCAACTACATAGGTAGAAGGGGGCTTATTTTTAAGTGAGGTAATTATGGCAAAACGTAGCGATTATATTTCCTGGGATGAATACTTCATGGGCGTTGCCATTTTGGCAGCGCAACGTTCTAAAGACCCTAATACACAAGTAGGTGCCTGCATCGTAAGCAATGACAATAAAATTTTATCTATAGGTTACAATGGTATGCCTTTAAATTGTAGTGATGATGATTTCACATGGGAACGCGATACAGCAGATGATAATAAATACTTTTATACCGTACATAGCGAACTCAATGCCATACTTAATTATCGAGGCGGTTCTTTAGAAGGTTCTAAAATATATGTAACACTATTTCCTTGTAATGAATGTGCAAAAGCCATCATTCAAAGTGGCATTAAAGCTGTTATTTACCGAGATGATCTCTACAAGGATACAAAAGAGGTTAAGGCATCTAAACGGATGCTAAAAACTGCTGGTGTAGAAATTATTGAATATAAACCTACAGGACGGACTTTACATATTACCGTATGATAATATAAAACTATAATATTACAAGAAAAGCTCTTATCTATTAATAATGGATAAGAGCTTTTGCTATATTTTTACTATTTAGATTGTATACCTAAATTATACTTGTAAACGACCGTCAATCATAATATCAACAGCTTGACCATCACGAGTATATCCCTTAATATTCATGTGTTCATGACCAATCATAAAGTCCACATGTGTTAAGGAGTGGTTAAGGCCGCACTCCTTTAATTCCTCTTCGGATAAACCATCGCTGTTTTTAAGGCATGTAGGATAGGATGCGCCAATTGCTAAGTGGCAGGATGCATTTTCATCAAACAATGTTTCGTAGAAGATTTGGTTAGATTGGCTAATTGGGCTGAAGTGATCCACTAAGGCTACTTCACCAAGGTAGTGGGAGCCTTCATCAGTTTCTACTAATTCTTTTAGAACTTCATAACCTTCTTTTGCAGTGTATTCTACGATTTTACCTTCTTTAAAGGTGAAGGAGAAATCAGAAATTGTATTGCCATGGTAAATTAATGGTTTTGTGCTGTGTACAACGCCATTTACACCATTATATTGAGGAGCAGAGAAAACTTCCTCTGTAGGAATATTAGCATTGAAAATAGTACCATCTTTAGAGGATTCTTCACCACCTAGCCAGATATGGCCTTCTGGCAATTCTAATAAAAGGTCGGTGCCGTTTTCACAAGTGTAACGCAATGATTTTAAGTCTAATTTATTCAATGCTTCACAGCGGTGACGCAATTTTGCCATGTGATGACGATATGTATCTTTCGGTTCGACACCTTCAATACGACAAAGTTTTAATAATGTTGCCCACAATTGGTCAATTTTTTCTTCGTCACTACCTTCATAGCCAAGTAAATCTGCCCATAGAACGGTCGGTACAGATGCTACACACCATGTAACAGAAGAGTTCATGATTGCTGTATGATAGAAGGATAATGCTTTATTTAAATTGCGAGACTGTAAGGAAATACGATCTGTTGGGATACCTTCTAATGCTTTAGGATTAGCACTGATTAAAGATAAAAATGCTGCCTTATCATCGATGTATTGTTTGTAGAATTCAGGAATCCAGTTAGCCGGTTTTTCTAAAACGGATTCTTTAGCATGTAATAAGCGTTGACAAGCGATAGGGGAACATCTCCAGTTAAGAACTACCTCTTTTGCGCCTAGTTCATAGGCTTCTTCAGTAACGATTACTGCAAAATCTTTATTTTCTACATCAACAGAAATAACTAATGTTTGGTCTTGTTGTAAATTTACGCCGTACTTTAGTAATGTATGGGCGTATTTTTTTAATGTTTCTTGATTCATAAATTCTCCTTTTATTCGACATCAATTATAAAAGTCCTGCATATGTGACTAATAGAGTCAACGATAGGACTTTACTATTTTATAGGGAAATCCTTCAGTAGGAGGTGCACTATGAAATATAAATTGAAGCCGTATATGATAATTATATTAATCCTATGTGTTTTAGTAGGAATTTATTTCCTATGGCCTATTATAACAGATGAAAGCGATTCTGTCCTTGTTGAAGGGGGAGTAGATGGAAGTTTTTCTATATCAAATGTAGCAGAAATATCTAATAAACCGATTGCTTATATTACGGGTGCCGTAGTTTCACCTGGTCTATATGAGCTTGAAAGCTCAGCAACAGTAGGAGATGTGATCAAGCTAGCAGGAGGACTGTTACCGTATGCAGATGTAGAGTCTATTAATATGGCTAAATCTGTGACTGGAGGAGATCATATCCACGTAGTATTTAACTTTCACGGAAATCCTGAAGCGTTATTACGTGGCAATAAGATAAATATTAATACCGCCACTGCTAAAGAACTAGATGCGTTGCCCGGCATTGGACCTGCTATGGCAAAGAGAATTGAAGAGTATCGTTCACAAAAAGGTCCCTTTACATCTGTTGAAGGTATCAAGGGGGTGAAGGGCATTGGTGACGGCGTATTTAAGAAGATTAAAGACAAAATTACAATCTAAATCAATAAGTAGACATGAAAATTTTCAGTATGTTAAACCATGTTTAAATTCTTTAGATTTGGTCAATAAGAAACAAGCTATAACGCATAGCCAATGGGCACATATTATATTAGGTTCTATAATTATGGGTACAATATTAGGCTATGGTCAGTATTATCCAGTACTTAATCAGATGCGCTACATCTTTGCTATAGGGTTAGCTATTATAGTTGTAGGTATTTTCAAGGCATTACAATCGTCTAATAGATGGCATTCACTTAGCAAGTTAATGGTCTTAATCTTTGTTTTAGTTGGTTTATCTTATTATCAAACAGATTTACGGATTATACATTTTAATAGCTATACATCATATTATTTACAGCAAGAAGGGGAATACCTTTGTACGGTTGTTGCTGCTCCTGAAAATGTAAATTTAAATGGACAGGAGTATTATAAATATACTATTGAAATCCATGGCCTACATCCCTATAAATACTGCAAAAAATGACTATATTAAAGCACAAGGGCGTTTACAAGTATACTCAAAGGTATCTACTACGAACTATCCCATACGACTAGGAGAATACGCAATTATTGAAGGCACACCAAAGCCCTTATTTCTCATTGAAGAGGAAGGTCGTATTAATCTTAGAGGTCGATATATTAGCTCTAATACTAGAGGTCGTATCTATGATGGTATATATCGCGCTGCTAGTAAAAAAGATTTGCAAATGTATCACTATAAAGATACATTTTTTGACAAACTATATAGGAAAGGCCTATTAATTTCTGGTGCATTACGCGAATCTATAGATAAAAATATTGGTCACAATCTAGAAGGACCGCAAAAAGTATTAGCACAAGCGTTAGCTTTAGGTGGTCATTATAGTGAACTCGGAGAGGACCAAATGAAGGCTTTCTCCTATACAGGCCTAATCCATATTTTATCCATATCAGGATCGCATATTGCTTTGTTGTTAGCCCTTGTGTACGGATTTGGACGATTTATTAAATTAAGAAAGCGTACATGTTTAATCTTTGGTATTATAGTTGCTTGTATATATTGTGGTATCGTAGGCGGCGATGCACCTGTTCTACGTGCTACGATGATGAGCATACTCATGTGTATCGCCTATATAAAGGGACGACTATATCAAGCTAAACAAGCATTATGTATATGTGCTATTTTATGTGTCATATATGATCCGTTCTCCTTATTTGATGTAAGCTTTCAACTATCCTTTGGAGCGACTTATGGTTTACTCATATGGGGAAAGGTATTATATGAGCGGATACAGTGGTTACCAAGATGGATAAAAACACCGCTTGTATTATGTGTGTCTGCCCAGTTGTTGATTTTACCGTTACAGCTCTATTACTTTCACTATATTAGCATTGCTAGTTTGCTAGCAGCCTGTATAGTAGCGCCCCTATTAGATATATCCATAGTTTTAATATTTATAAGTACTTTAGTCAGTTACGTACTCCCTATATCGTTAATGTGGTCTTTAGTAGATGTACTATTGCAATTATCTTTATATTTAAATCATGTGTTAGGTCGTAGTGGCAGTCTACTATGGCTTGGTATGATGCATCCTTATTGTGCTTATATATATTATGTGCTATTAGGTTTATTTACGTACTTTTTGACGCATAGAAAAAGATATACTGTACATATAGTAATATCATTAACTTTACTGATTTTAACCTTTGGTGCTTCCTATTATGTTACGCATCATCATCAGGAAACAGTAGTTCATTATATTCCAATGAAGCAATGCAATGTTTTGCTTTGTATAGAACCAAATCATGAAGGGGCACATCTATTAATCGATGCGCCAGATCATATTAAGACTGCACCGAATGAAAGGATTATTAATCAAGCCATTAGAGCCTATGGCGTACATCCTAAAAGCGTAATAGTTGAGTACTTTCATAGTAACGGTTCTGCAAAGGTGGTATATAAAAATAGTATGAACCAAATCGTAGTATATAATGGACAAAGTAGAGAAAAAAATCTAAAATTAAATGATAAGACTAATTCATTATATATAACGAGTCGATCCAGTGTAATGACTGAAATTGGACGTATTTCACCTACTAGTACGGTTCTATTTGGAAGTCCCCACGGTGCGTTACGCGATGTGGATCCTTCGTCAGAACACATGTATATAATGGGGTACAGCTATATCGAGGATATGTATCTGTGAAAGGAGGAACTATGGCACATATTCAGCTTATTTATGGTGATGAGCCACAATTAATTGAAGAAGAAAAACGCAAATTTTTAAGTGCCTATCCAGACCTTCCAGTGACCGTATTAGATGATGAAGCTGGCCCACAGAAGATTAGTGAAAAGCTATGTGAAGATTCACTATTTGGGGATCAAAGGTATTCTGTTTAGTTAACTTGCCTATCATTCGTAAAAGCGGCAAAAATAGCGATTCTTGGATTCCATTGTATGATCTCATCATGGAATATAATGGGGATAATCCTATTCTTTTGATTTATCATGATATGATTGACAAACGGATTAAACAGAATAAAGAGATTCTAGATAAAATACCAAATCATCAATGCAAGCGCCTTGAAGGGGCAGACCTTGTGATGTGGATACGTCAGTACTGTACATCTAATGGGTTTAAAATGACACCGGATGCACAGGAATATGTAGCGCATCTCATCGATTTGTGGCAAGATGTACCAGTTTCTTTCATGAGAACTGAATTTGACCGTTATTTCTTGCAAATTACAGGGGAAAAAGTCATTACCAAAGAATTCCTAGAAGAAAATGGCAGTGACTATGGTGCTAAAAATATTTTCACCTTTAAAGAGGCTCTGTTAAAGCGAGATATTGATACATTGCTTGAACTATTTCCGTTTATGTTTGGCTATAAAGAATTAGACCGTGCTATGAGCTATATTGAGGGGCAATTACGTTTACAGCTACTAGTCAGTGAATGTCGACAAGCGGGAATGTCTGTTCAAGCCATACAAAACTTATGTAAGGATCATGATTCGTCATTTAAACCGTATCCAATCAAACTTGCTTATGAAGCAAGCTCTCGGATTTCTACGAAAGCATTACGAGCTTTATTAAAAGGTTTGTATGAGATTATCCTAGATAGTCGTAGCAGTAAGGGCAATATTTGGAGATTTAGAGATTTATGTATTACCTATTGTGGGTATAAGGGATAAAAATGAAAGTACGTTATCGTGTTGTACCAAACAGAATAAGAAATCATCCTTCTATGTGAACTGTCATAGCCAACATGTGACGATACAAGCTGCAGACTCTGCATTTTCTACTCTGCTGAGCCTACGTGACAGATTATCTGCATGGTATAAGGAGAAGAATATATCTTTTGATGATATTCCAACAAATACTGATACAGCATGCTGTTTTGCTTGGAAAGTAGATACTGAAACTGGGGAAGGGTTAGATACCTATTATTATGGTGGTGGCTGTGGTGCTGGTGAATGGATTGAGGCCGCAGAGGCGCAACGGGAAGCTGAAGAGGCTAAAAACCAAGCGCCTAGAGGTAAATCTTTTGCTGGCTATGATCATGAAGATGACTATGCCGAGTTTGATGATTTTGCACCGTTCGTAGAAGCTGTAGAACTTGGTTATTTCAATAATAGTCCAGTCGTCCTTTCTCGACCTCATCAAACTGCTACAGCATCTAGTGGTAATGATACCGTAGCGTCTGTTAGTAGTGCACCTAAAACAAGTAAAGGTTTTGCTCCTAAGAGCACTACCAAATCCACAGCTAAAGGTAGTGAAGGAGATGGAAATATCCTCGTCGTGCACCGAAGGATGCTCCTACAGACGAGGGTATGATTGTAGGCCCTAAAATTGAAGGGGTCACTTCTAAAATTATGGGGACCTTAGATACACCTAGTGTCATCTTTGAAGGCGTATTAGTAGGCTTAGATAAACGTGATACTAAGACTGGTAAAAGTATCGTTAACGGCAGCATTGTAGATGATACGAATAGTATTAAGTTCATCAAGTTTGCGAATAGTCCTGAAGAAGGAGATGCGTTACTTAAACAGTTAAAAGGTTTGCAACGCGTTCGCGTACAAGGCAGCGTAAACTTTGATGATCGCTTTGATAAAGACTATATCCTATCTATTCGTAGCATTGAAGCTTTGGAAACGACTAGTGTAGAACGCACTGAAAACCGTCCAGATTCTCGTGTAGAGCTTCATTTACATACTAAGATGAGCGATAAGGATGCCCTTGTATCTGTTAAAGATTTATTCAAAACAATAAAAAAATGGGGTCATCCAGCAGTAGCTATTACTGACCATGGCGTTGTTCAAGCCTTCCCAGAGGCGCAAGCTCTTGGTAAGGAGTTAGGCGTTAAGGTTATTTATGGTGTAGAAGGCTATCTCATTGATGATGAAATTGTTGCTTGTGATGAAGAGCCTGTAGTAGATAAGAAGAAGAAAAAAGAAAAAGATAAACGTTACCATATTATCTTATTAGCTAAAAATATGGTAGGTTTGCGCAATCTGTACAAGATGATATCTATTTCTCACCTAGAACATTACAAGGTTCGCCCACGCTTGCCACGTTCCGTTATCGAAGAACATCGTGAAGGCATTATCATTGGTTCTGCTTGTGAAGCTGGTGAACTTATGCAATCCATTGTTCGCGGCGCCACAAAGGAAGAGCTACTAGAAGTTGCATCCTTCTATGATTATTTAGAAGTTCAGCCACATACGAATAATATGTTCTTGGTTCGTAAAGGCCTTATGCCAGATGAACAAGCCCTTATCGATATGAACAAAACGGTTATTGAATTAGGGAAAGCATTAAATAAGCCTGTTTGTGCTACCTGTGACGTTCACTATTTAACGCCAGAAGAAAAGATTTACCGTGAAATCATGTTAACTGCCTGTGGCTATCCAGATGCAGATGAACAACCGGATTTACATTTACGTACAACCGATGAAATGTTGGCATCCTTCCCTTATTTAAGTGAAGAAAAAGCTTATGAAATAGTTGTTACAAATACGCGTGCTATAAATGATAGCATTGAAGATATTAAGCCGGTTCCTGATGGTACATATTCTCCAAAGATTGAAGGTGCCGATGAAGCTTTCACAGAAATGTGCTATAGAAATGCAAAGGCCATTTATGGTGATCCATTGCCTCGCGTAGTACAAGAGCGACTTGATTATGAATTAGATTGTATTATCTCCAATGGCTATGGTGTATTGTATTACATCGCGCATAAACTAGTAAAAAAATCTCTTGATGATGGTTATCTCGTTGGTTCTCGTGGTTCTGTAGGTTCTTCCTTTGCAGCCACCATGTCTGAGATTACAGAGGTAAATCCATTACCGCCACATTATGTATGCCCTAATTGTAAGCATTCTGAATTCTTTGAAAAGGGCGAATACGCAGGTGGTTTTGACTTGCCACGTAAAGACTGTCCAGAGTGTGGTCATGCGCTACAAACTAATGGCCATGATATTCCGTTTGCCATCTTCCTTGGTTTCGAAGGTGATAAGGTTCCCAGATATCGACCTTAACTTCTCCGGTGACTATCAAGCAAAGGCACACAAGTATACGGAAGAACTATTTGGACGTGACAATGTATTTAAAGCGGGTACAATCGGTACTATTGCGGATAAAACAGCATTTGGTTATGTTAAAAAAATACGCCGAAGTTCGAGATATTCAAGCTCGTAGTGGTTTCTTTGAACATTTAGCAAAAGGATTTTACCAATGTTAAGAATACTACTGGCCAACATCCTGGCGGTATCATGGTATGTCCTCGCGATATGGATGTGCATCACTTTACACCTATACAGCATCCAGCGAATAAGAAGGAAAGTGGTGTATTAACAACACACTTTGATTATCACTCCATCGAAGGTCGTATGACTAAGCTCGATATTCTGGGCCATGATGATCCGACTATCATTCGTATGCTAGAGGATTTGACAGGTATAGATGCTAAAACTATACCGTTCGATGACCCTCGTACTTTAAGTCTATTCTCTTCCACAGAGGGGATTGGCTTAACACCTGAGCAATTACAAGGTGACCAAGTAGCTAGCTTGGCTGTGCCAGAATGTGGTACGAAGTTCGTACGGGGCATGCTTGAAGACTCTCGTCCTCAAACATTCTCTGACTTAGTTCGTATCTCTGGTTTCTCTCATGGCACTAACGTATGGCTCGATAATGCGCAAGACCTCATTAAAAATGGTACTTGTAAATTGAATGAAGCCATCTCTACTCGTGACGATGTAATGAACTTCTTAATTCATCGCGGCATGGATCGAAAGCATAGCTTCTTCGTAATGGAGAACGTACGTAAAGGGAAGGGCATCGAAAAACGGAATAAACAAGGTCAAGCGACGACTGAGTTTGAAGCAGAAATGCGGGAAAACAATATTCCTGAATGGTTTATTGAATCTTGTAAGAAGATTTCCTATCTATTCCCACGGGCCCATGCGGTAGCCTATGTAATGATGGCCTTCCGTATAGCCTGGTTTAAGGTATACCATCCATTGGCTTTCTATGCTGCCTACTTCTCCATTCGAGCAAAGGCATTTGACTTGCGCATTATGACGGGTGACCTTAAAACGCAAATGACTGAGTTCAATCGTATTAAGGCTCTTGATCGTGGGGCCAGTCCTAAAGATAAGGACCTTATGAGTGCCTTAGAAGTATCTATGGAAATGTACCAACGGGGTTATCGTTTTGTTAATGTAGATATTCAACACTCTAAAGCAAGACGTTTTAGCATTAAAGATGGTGCTTTATTACCGCCATTCCTAGCTATTGACTCCTTAGGTGAAACAGTAGCTGATGCTATCGTAGCTGAACGAGAAGAACGTCCGTTTACATCTCTAAAAGACTTGCAGCGTCGTTGTAAGGTATCTAACACCATCATTGATCTTATGAAAGAACTCAAATGCTGTGGTGAACTACCTGAAGACGAACAAATGTCACTCTTTGGGGCATAATAAAATACAAGATAAGATTTAAATACAAAGTAAGCACTATATACCTAAAAGGTGATATAGTGCTTATTTTTCTATATTTTGCTACAAATAAAATTACTAAGAATTCGGTTTTAACTTTTAATTTCTATCTGCTTTGTTATATACATTTCAATTAATAACATTATTCAATTAAAAATAGAGTGCGAGGCAAAAAAATGATTTTTCTTGTTTTTAACATTAATAGCTATTATTACTATAATAATTTTAGCTAATCAAAAAGAATTATATTTTTGTATCTTTAGCCTTTAAGAAAAGTAAATCTTATTTATGTATACATATTTTTCAAGTTTTAGTAATTTATTTTAGTTTAACATTAGCTGATTATGGTAATCATGTATATTCAATTTTTATATTTTTATTTTCTGTGTCAGAAATTCTTAAATTAGTTTCTTTAAAGCAGATTGTAAACAAAGAGATTAATGTTGAAACTAATATACCTTATAAATTAACTGATGTTATTAGTCGATTTAGTATATACAGTCGAATTATTTTTTTCTAATAGTAGTTAATATTGTAGTAAATTGGTTTTTTTATTTAAATAGACGTTTTCTAATAAAGGAAGTGTAAGGAAATGATAGATAAAAACAAAAATCAATCTGTGGAGATAGACTTTTGGGACATTGAGTCCGAAGAAAATGTTGAACTAGAAGAATCAGATATTCCAGGTGTATACTTTAACGAATTCCGAGAATATGTTGATGAAGAGGGGAATGTGCTATCCCCATCAGAGGTGGATGCAATACGGTATAAAGACGATTACGAGGACGATTATTATAGGTAAAAAAGGTGTCATCATTTGATGACACCTCTTTTTTGAAAGTTTTGCAGTTTATTTATTTTGACAGAGTTTGAATATTTGACAGATTTTAGAACAGAGATTTATATTTCATCCAGTTTGTTTTGGCCATTTCTTTAAGTTCTGTACCACGGCCATCAAGGATTGCATTAATCAAGTATTTACTGAAGCCCTTCGCTTGTTGGTAAGCGATTTTTGGAGGCATAGCAAGTTCTTGTTTATCTACGCGAACATTGACTATAACAGGACCATTATGGTTAAGAGCCTCCATAATTTTTTCGTCTACTTCATTAGAATTTTGAATGCTCACACCTTTAATACCAGCAGCTTCTGCAAGTTTTACCGAAGTCTGGATTTACAAAGTCTGTAGCATAGTCTAAGTAACCAGAAGCTTTCATTTCCATTGCAGATGAAGCTAAGTTCTTCATTATTAAATACGAAGATTTTAATTGGTAGGTTTAATTGTTTTAACGTTAGCATTTCACCCATCATCATAGTGAAGCCACCATCACCGGAGAGGGAAATGACTTGACGGTTTGGACATGCATTTTGAGCGCCGATGGCATGCATCATAGCATTGGCCATGGAACCATGGTTATAGGAACCTAATATGCGGCGTTTACCATTTGTTTTCAAGTGACGAGCAGTCCAAATAACTGGAGTACCTACGTCAAAGGTAAAGATGGCATCTTCGGCAGCTAATTTATTAAGACGATTTACAAAGTATTGAGGGTGAATTGCTACACCATCTGGTTCAGCCGCAGCATAGCCGTCCAAATTCTCTCTGAATTTTGTATATTCCTTACGTATTGTATCAATAAATTCAGTATTTCACGTTGACCTACGAGAGGTAACAACTCTTTTAATGTATCTTTTACTGTACCAATAATCCCTTGTGTAAGAGGTACACGGCGACCTAACGCACTAGGATCTCTATCAACTTGGATTACTTTTGCATTTTCCGGATAGAATGGACGGTAAGGGAAGTCTGTACCAAGCATAATGAGTGTATCGCATTGCTCAATAGCACGATAACCAGATGTATAGCCTAATAGGCCTGTCATACCTACATCATATGGGTTATCCCATTCAACCCATTCTTTACCTCTGAAGGCATGTACTACAGGAGCTTGTAAGCGTTTTGCTAATTCTACGACCTCATCATGTGCACCTTCACAACCTGCACCACAGAAGAGGGTAATGCGTTCACCTTTTTCTAAATGAGCGGACATTTCTTCGATATCTTCCCGTTGTGGAACGATATGAGGTAAGCGAGGGTGATGCCATACTGGTAATTCATCTATTTCCGTTTCCATTACTGCTACATCGCCAGGAAGGACGATAACAGCAACATCTTGGTTGCCAACTGCTGCATTCATAGCACGGAATAGAATTTCCGGCATTTGTTTTGGATTAGAAATGAGTTCACAGAAACAAGAACATTCTTTGAATAAGTTTTCTGGATGTGTTTCTTGGAAGTAATTTAAGCCTACTTCAGATTGCGGAATATGAGACGCAATAGCCAATACTGGAACACGATTGCGATGACAATCGAAGAGACCGTTGATCAAATGTAAGTTACCAGGACCTGAACTACCTGCACAAACTGTAAGTTTTCCAGTTAAAGAAGCTTCTGCACCTGCAGCAAAGGCTGCTGTTTCTTCATGTCGAACATGTTCAAAAGCAATCTTACCATTGCGACGTAAACTATCGTTTACAGAATTTAAACTATCGCCAGTGATACCATAAATGCGTTCGATACCCGCATTGGCTAAGACTTCTATAAGTACATCAGAAATTCGTTTTTTTGCCATATTATCACCTATATTTAATAAATACTATCAATTGAGTGTAATTCTCAAAAACCATATATATTATATTAGACATCTTTGTAGTGTAATTATATGATAAATGTTACTATTTTATGTATACATAATATATATGTTTATATTGTTATTATAATATATTTTTCAATCTAATAAAAAAATAGAAATATAATAATAGTTATTTTACTCTAGGTTATATATTTAACATCTTTTTCTCAATACAAAACTCTTATTGTTGCATAACGTTAATAAAAGTGTTACTATTAATTCAGAAACAAAATAGATGAGTCTTTGGGGATAGGTGAAATTCCTTACCGGCGGTATAGTCCGCGAACCTTTTAGGTATGAATCGGTGTAATTCCGATACCGACAGTATAGTCTGGATGAGAAAAGACGAGGCACATTTGACGTGCGTATTTATGATTACCCAAGGACTATGTATATAGTCCTTTTTTTATTGAGGTGATATGGTGGATGACGTAGCATATATGAAACGCGCCATTGCACTGGCAAAATTAGCCACAGGTCACACTTCGCCAAATCCTTTGGTGGGTGCCATAGTGGTTAAAGACAATACAATAATCGGTGAAGGTTATCATCACAAAGCTGGTACAGCTCACGCTGAGGTTCATGCCCTAAACCAAGCTGGTGATAATGCTAAGGGTGCTACTTTATATGTAACATTAGAGCCATGCTCTCATTATGGTAAACTCCACCTTGTGCGCTGCGTATTATCGAGGCTGGCATAGCTAAAGTCGTAGTAGGTAGTACAGATCCTAATCCACTAGTATCTGGAAAGGGCATGGATTTACTCCGTGAAGCAGGCATAGAGGTTGTTTGCCCCGTATGTAGTGAGGAATGTGCTGAACTAAATGAACATTTCTTTACATATATACAGACAGGTAAACCTTTTGTAACTATTAAAAGTGCCATGTCACTAGATGGTAAGATTGCCACTTTTACAGGTCAATCTCAATGGATTACGAATGAGTCCTCCCGCCGAGATGGACATGTACTGCGTGCTACTCATGATGCTATGCTTGTTGGTATTGGTACAATTTTGGCAGATAATCCTCAATTAAACTGTCGTTTAACTGATACTGAATTATCAGAGGCTTTATTAGATACAAGCATACTTGATGAACCGATTCATGTTCATCAGCCTGATGTAATTATCTTAGATAGTCTAGGTAGAACACCTACCACAAGTCGTGTGTTTGAAGTAGAAAATCGTAAGGTTCATATCTTTGTATCTACAGGTTGTCCGAAGGATCGAATTCAAGCTTTAGAAAACGTAGGTGCCATTGTTACGGTTGTCGAATCAGTTGCTACCCGCAAAAGTAAAAGTACAGATATTGTAATAGATATTAAAAAACTATCTATTGATGATATTCTTACGAATTTGGGTGATTTTGGTTATACTTCAGTGTTAGTTGAAGGTGGTTCTGCTATTATAAGTTCATTTGTAGAAACATCGAACTTTGATAAGGTGGTTACCTATATTGGTAATACAATAATCGGTGGAACAGAGGCTACACCCGCTGTAGGTGGTCGTGGCTTTGAAAGTTTAGAATCTTCTCCACAGTTAACTTTTACAAAAACTAACATATTAGATAATAACATTCGCATCGAAGCGTATCGTCAAGGAAGGAGGGGCACTTATGTTCACGGGAATCGTTGAAGAAATTGGCCGTGTAGAGAGCATTAAAAAGGGCCCTAAATCCTTAGCCATAACAATTCGAGGGAATAAAATATTTAGCGATTTAAAAATAGGTGATTCCGTAGCTGTTAATGGTGTATGCTTGACGGCTACAACGATTGGTAATGGCGTATTTACAGCTGATGTTATGCCTGAGTCAATCAAGATGACTACTTTTACAAATTTGAAAGTTCATCAACCAGTCAACTTAGAACGTGCTATGCTCGCTAACGGTAGATTTGGTGGTCACATTGTGGCAGGTCACGTAGATGGGACGGGCCGCATCATTAATCGCGAACAAACGGATAATGCTATTATCTTTACCGTAGAGGCCCCGAAATCCGTAATGGATTACGTTATTTATAAGGGTTCTATTACAATCGATGGTATTAGCCTCACAATTATGCGACGAACGGACAGCAGTTTTTCCGTATCTATCATTCCTCATACCCTGAGCGAAACAATTTTAGGCTCTGCCCATATTGGTACGGAGGTTAATTTAGAAACGGATATCGCTGGTCGATACATTCGTCATTTTATGAATCTCGGTAGTGAACCTACCGAAAATAAACCTAAGAAATCTATGCAATCCCTCTTAGTAGAGAATGGATTTATATAAAAGTAAGGAGCGTTCCTATGAGCGAACAATTACATTCTATTGAAGAGGTCTTAGAAGACCTTAAAGCTGGCAAACCTGTTATTATTGTTGATGATGAAAGCCGTGAAAACGAAGGCGATCTTATCATTGCAGCTGAGTTTGCTACACAAGAAAATATTAATTTTATGGTTAAATACGCGCGCGGTATTGTATGTACCCCTATGCGTCGTGAAGCTTTAGAAAAACTTGGCATTCCTGCCATGGTTACTAAAAATACAGATAACCATGAAACTGCTTTCACCGTTACTGTCGACCATGTAGATACTACAACAGGCGTTTCTCCAGCAGAGCGTGCTTATACAATTCAAAAACTATTAGATCCTAATGCTAAGCCTGAAGACTTCCGTCGTCCTGGTCACGTGTTCCCTCTAGTATATAAAGAGGGGGGCGTTCTAGTACGCCAAGGTCATACAGAAGCATCTATCGATCTTTGCCGATTAGCAGGTCTACAAGAGGCAGCTGTTATTTGTGAGATTACAAAAGATGATGGTGATATGGCACGTCTACCAGATCTCATGGAGTTTGCGAAAGAGTATGATTTGAAAATTGCTTCCGTAGCAGAGCTTATTGAATACCGTAAACTGCATGAAGATATGGTTGATCTTGGTGCTTGTTCTAAATTACCTACTAAATTTGGTGATTTCAGTATTTTTGTATTCAAAAATGAATTAGATAAAAAAGAGCATTTAGCTATCGTCAAAGGTGATGTGCAAAACTGTAGCGATGTTCTTGTACGTATTCACTCTGAATGTTTAACTGGCGATGTGTTCGGCTCTAAACGTTGTGACTGCGGTGAGCAATTAGATAATGCGTTACGTGCTATCGAAAAAGAAGGTCAAGGCGTTGTAGTATACATGCGTCAAGAAGGTCGTGGCATTGGTTTAACAAATAAAATTAAAGCCTATGCATTACAAGAGCAAGGCTTTGATACTGTAGAAGCTAACGAACAATTGGGCTTCCCTGCAGATATGCGTGAATACTCCTTAGCAGCGCAAATCATTCGATTCTTAGGGATTAAGAGCATTCGCTTGTTAACGAATAATCCTGAAAAACGCCATGGCTTAGAACATTGGGGTATCAATGTAACTAGTCGTGTACCGCTCATCATTGCGGCAAACAAATTCAACGCAGGTTACTTGAAAACAAAAGAAGAAAAAATGGGTCATATGTTAGATGACTAATAGTCATCTGTTAGCATATTACTCAATCGTTACATATACAATTCCTAAATGGAATATAGGAGGTCATTATCATGATGGTTCAAGAAGGTAACTTATTAGGTACTGGTAAAAAATTTGCTATTATTGGCTCTCGTTTTAACGAGTTCATTACATCAAAATTAATCGGTGGCGCTGAAGACTGCTTACTTCGTCACGACGTTAAACAAGAAGATATCACTGTAATCTGGGTTCCTGGTGCTTATGAAATTCCTTTGATTGCTAAAAAAGCGGCTTTATCTGGCAAATATGATGCAGTTATTTGCGTTGGTGCCGTCATTCGTGGTGCTACTACTCATTATGACTATGTATGTAATGAAGTAGCTAAAGGTATTGCTCATGTTTCTTTAGAAACAGGTGTTCCTGTTATGTTCGGTGTAGTCACTACAGAAAACATTGAACAAGCTATCGAACGTGCCGGTACTAAAGCGGGTAATAAAGGTTATGATTGTGCTATGGGCGCTATTGAAATGGTTAACCTTATCGATCAAATCTAAGAATTATATACAAAACACCCAGTGTCTTATGATACTGGGTGTTTTTATAATATCGAAAATATGTTCTTTTACATTAAAAATAGTCTAGACGAACATATATTCCCTATAATTTGAATGTACATATTTGACGTGATATACTATATAAGCAACATAATAATATATCTAAATAGATTAAGTAAAAATAAGGATTGATAGAATGGATTATATTAAACGTTTTACTACCCGTGAAGGGGTTCGTATGTCTTTAGCTGTAACAACAGATACAGTTGAAACTGCTCGTGTACGTCACGATTTATGGCCTGTAGCAACTGCAGCTCTTGGTCGAGCTATGACAGGTGCTATTTTATTAGCAGGTGATTTTAAAAACCATGAAAATGTAAGCTTACGCATCAAAGGTGATGGTCCACTAGGTGTAGTTCACGTAGATGCTTTTTCTGATAATACGGTTCGAGGCTACGTAGATGAACCTCATGTAGATGTGCCATTAAAACATGCTGGTAAACTCGATGTAGGTGCTGCAGTAGGTCATAATGGGGAAGTACAAGTTACGAGATTTACACAATTAGCACAAGACTATACCTCTACAAGCCCAATTCAAAGTGGTGAAGTAGCAGAGGACTTAGCTTACTATTTATATGCTTCTGAGCAAGTACCGTCTACCATCAGCCTTGGCGTATTGGTAGATCCAGATTACCATACGGTTGTAGCCGGTGGCTTTATCGTACAAGCTTTGCCTGATGCTACTGATGAAGCATTGGCACAAGTAGAGAAAAATATTAATGAACTAGGTCCTGTTACAGAATATTTGAAAGCACATCCAGATGGTAAAGGTCTTATGGAACGCGTATTAGATGGTCTAACTGTTAATGAGGTATATAATGAGCCTGTTAACTTCCAATGTCGCTGTGGCCGCGACCGCTTTGCCGGTGTTCTTATGACATTGCGTGAAGACGATAAAAAGGCTATTCTAGAAGACGAAACTACAGAGCTTGTATGTCATTACTGTAATGAAAAATATCATTTCAGTCGTGAAGAATTACAAGATATGTTCGAACCAAAAGGTCCCGTACAATAATTACTATTAAGAATAAAATAACCTTTATAAAAAAATTACAGGCTATATGGTTTTTTTCCTATAGCCTGTTTTTGTATTCTATGAGAAAATAAAAGATAAGAGTTATTAATATTAGGAGGTCACAATGAGTGCAATTGGCATAATTGGTGGTACTGGCGTTTATGATCCATCCATCTTTGAAAATATTCATGAAGAATCCTTAATGACACCATATGGTGAAATAGATTATGTACAAGGTACATACCACGGAAAAACAGTCATCTTTGTTGCTCGTCACGGCAAAGATCACACAATTCCTCCACACAAAATCAATTATCGTGCTAATATTTGGGGGCTCAAAAAATTAGGCGTTACATTTATTATCTCTACGACTGCGGTAGGTTCCTTGAATGAAAACTTCAAGCCTGGTCATTTTGTTTTAACTGACCAATTCTTAGATTTCACTAAGAACCGCATCACTACATTCTATGAAGGTGGTGACCGTCCAGTAGCACATCTTGATGTAACAAATCCTTACAGCCCTGAATTGCGTGATATTCTTCAAAAGGTTGGCACAGAACAAGGTCTTACAATTCATAACGGTGGTACTTATGTATGTACTGAAGGTCCTCGTTTTGAAACACCAGCGGAAATTAAAATGTTCCACATGCTCGGTGGCGATACAGTTGGCATGACGAATGTACCAGAAGTAAATCTTGCTAACGAAGCTGAAATGGCTTATTCCACAATTTCTATGATTACAAACTATGCAGCAGGTATTTCCGACGCTGCCTTGACTCATGGTGAAGTAGTAGAAATGATGGGTGATATGGCGGCTCAACTTAAATCTCTTATCTTAGGTGCTATTGATGCAATCGATATAGATGCTCGCTATGATGCTCATAATCGCATGCACGAATATGGTGGTTTTAAATTATAATCCATTCATACTAGAAAACAATAGTTCATCGAAGGAGACGCTATGATTAATATTGAATGGCGTAAAGATACGCTAGTATTATTAGATCAAACTAAATTACCAACAGAGATTTCCTATGTGCACTGTACTGATTGGCGTCAAGTAGCTGAGGCTATTAAGATGCTTCGCGTTCGTGGGGCTCCAGCTATCGGTGTAGCAGCTAGCTATGGTTTAATCTTAGCGGCTATGGAAGCAGGCCGCCAAGAGATTCCATTTAGTGAACAACTTACAAGCTTATATGAATTTAGCGAGACTTTAAAAGAAACTCGTCCTACAGCAATTAACTTAGCTTGGGCCGTAGATCGGGTGATTTCTTTAGTAAAAGATCAAGTTGAAAGCATGTCCTCTATGAATGATGTGGTAGACCTCATTACGAAGGAAGCCATTATTATTCATGAAGAAGATGTATCTTTGAATCGTCGTATGGCAGAATCAGGAGCAACTTTATTTGAAGGTAAGAAAAATATTCGTATTCTAACCCATTGTAATGCCGGTGCACTAGCTACAGGTGGTCTAGGTACTGCGCTTGGTGTTGTCCGTAAGCTCCATGAAAATGGTCAACTAGAACGGGTATATGCCGATGAAACACGTCCATTATTACAAGGTGCTCGTCTAACTGCTTTTGAGCTTCATGAGGATGGTATCCCTGTAACATTAGAAACAGATAATATGGCTGCTTATGCTATGCAGCAAGGCCTTATTGATGCTGTAATCGTCGGTGCGGACCGCATCACTACAAAAGGTGATGTAGCTAATAAAATCGGTACTTATGGTGTAGCCGTTCTCGCTAAATTCCATAATATTCCGTTTTATGTGGCGGCACCATATAGCACATTTGACTTTACTCTGGAAAATGGTAGCGACATTCCTATCGAGATGCGTGACGATTATGAAGTAACGTCTCTACATGGTGTTCAAACAGCGCCTAATGGCATTGGCATACTCAATCCTGCATTTGATGTAACACCTCATGACCTCGTGACTGCTATCATCACTGAAGAAGGTGTATTGACTCCAAATTATGAAGAGTCAATTGGTAAGCTACGCCAAATTGTAGAATCTAAATAACAAACAAATCCAATTGGGTTTACTATCAAATCTTTATTTTAATTATATCAACTCATATTAGTAAAAGGAGTTATTATGGAATCCTTAATTCGAGATATTAACTTAGCAGCAGAAGGGCGTAAAAAAATTGATTGGGTTTCTAACTTTATGCCTACCTTAAATACATTAGGCGATCGTTTTGAAGCGGAACAAACTTTCAAAGGCCAAACCATTGTTGTTAGCGTTCACTTGGAAGCAAAAACAGCATATCTTGCAACTGTTTTAAAACGCGGTGGTGCTGATGTTATCGTAACTGGTTCTAATCCATTGTCCACACAAGACGATGTTGCTGCTGGCCTTGTAGATATGGGCATCACTGTATATGCTTGGTATGATTGCACAGATGAAGAATATTTTGATTTCCTTCATAAAGCATTGGATCATAAACCACATATCATCATCGATGACGGTGGTGACCTTGTAAACTTGTTACATACTACACGTCAAGACGCTAAAGAACGCCTTATCGGTGGTAGCGAAGAAACTACAACAGGTGTTCATCGTTTATACGCATTAGAGAATGCTAAACAATTAACATTCCCTATGATTGCTGTAAATGACTCTTATTGTAAATATCTTTTCGATAATCGTTATGGTACTGGCCAATCCGTTTGGGACGGTATCATGCGTACTACTAACTTAACTGTAACAGGTAAAAATGTTGTCGTAGCTGGTTACGGCTGGTGTGGTAAAGGCGTTGCTATGCGTGCAAAAGGCCTTGGTGCACACGTATATGTAACTGAAGTAGATCCTATTAAAGCCGTTGAGGCTGTATTTGATGGCTTCAAAGTGTTACCTATGATTGAAGCTGCCAAAGTGGGCGATATCTTCTGTACTGTAACAGGCTGTAAAGATGTTATTGTAAAAGAGCATTACGAAGTGATGAAAGATAAAGCAATCATGTGTAATGCAGGGCACTTCGACTGCGAAGTAAATGTAGCTGAATTAGCTGATCTTGCTGTAAGCCATGAGCGTGTTCGTCAAAATATCGAAGGCTATACTATGGCTGATGGCCGTAAACTATATGTATTGGCTGAGGGTCGCTTAGTTAACCTTGCAGCTGGTGATGGTCACCCAGCAGAAATTATGGACTTGTCCTTTGCTATGCAAGCTCTTGCTGCAGAGCATATCTTGAAAAACGGCAAAGAAATGGAGCCAAAAGTATATGTATTGCCTCATGAATTAGATGTGGAAATCGCTAAACTTAAATTGAACTCCATGGGCTATGATTTAGATTCTTTGACACAAGAACAAATCGACTACTTAACAAAAGTAAACTAATATTGAATGGAAATGTAATAGTAAATGATAGGCGTAGGTGTATTATTACTACTATATACTTTCAGAATTAATAACTATAACCGAGCTTTTATGGCTCGGTTATACCTATGAGGGAAGACTATGTCCGATTTATTGATTACTAATGTAGACGTCCTCACCGATAAGGGCGTTCTTAAATCATGCTATTGAAATTGAAAATGGCTATATTACAGCTATTTTAAAGGATAGTGATGCTATTAAAGCAAAAAATGCTGCTAAGGACGTACTAGATGGTAAAGGCCAATTGGCAGTGCCAGGTCTTGTAAATACGCACACTCATATTGCGATGGGGCTATTTAGAAACTATGCAGATGATCTTGAGCTTATGGAATGGCTTGAAACTGCGATTTGGCCGACAGAAGCTAAACTAAACGATGATTACGTACGTTATGGCACACAACTTGGCATTGCGGAAATGCTGAGAACTGGTACTACAACCTTTAGCGATATGTATTTCTTTATGAATACTACCGCTGAGGTAGTAAAAGAAACGGGTATTCGCTCTGTATTATCTCGTGGCTTAGCAGGTGTTTCTCCAACAGCAGATCAAGCATTAGTTGAGAATGCTGATTTATTCCGCACATGGAATGGCTTTGATAATGACCGCATCAAGGTATTATTAGGACCACATGCGCCATATACTTGTCCAGATACTTATATGGAGAAGGTTATCTCTTTATCTCATGAATTAAACTGTGGCATTCACATGCACTTGTCCGAAACTAAAGGGGAAGTGGAGAATGTAATGAAAGCTACAGGTAAAACTCCAATCGCTCATATGCATGACCTTGGTTTATTCTGGAATACTACATTAGCTGCACACTGTGTTCATGTTACAGATGAAGATATGGCAATTATGGCTGAAAATAATGTAGCAGTAGCACATAATCCACAATCTAACCTTAAATTAGCAAGTGGTATTGCACCCGTTCCTGAAATGATTGGTAAAGGTATTACTGTTGGGCTTGGTACGGATGGTTCCGCATCTAATAATAATGCGGACATGCTTGAAGAAGTACGCCTTGCGGCTACCTTACATAAAGCACGTCTCTACGATCCTAAAGCAATTCCTGCACAAGCAGCTTGGCATATGGGCACTGTAGAAGGAGCGAAAGCACTTGGTTATACAGACCTTGGTGTTTTAGCGAAAGGCTATCGTGCAGATATCGTACTATATGACGTATCTGGTATGCATTGGATGCCACGTTACAACGACTTAGCGGCACTGGTATACTCTGCAAACAGTTCTGATGTAAATACTACAATTGTAGGTGGCAAAGTTCTTATGAAAGACAAAGAATTGCTTACTATTGATGAAGAAAAACTTCGCGCAGAAATCACTAAGGCTCAAGAGTATTTCAGTAACTAATATTTTAGTAAAGAACTATATCTGTAACTGATTTGCTTTTTGTTGTCTATTGTAGTATTTTTCAGGTTTGTATTTAAATAATATAAGTTTGTATGCGAGGTAGTGCTATGCTAAAAAGAATACTTCAATACCTTTCACTTTGTATCGCCTTAGTTAGTTTATTGATATTAGCTGGTTGTAGTAGTAATAGTGCGTCTTCTCAGTCTAAAAGACCTGAAGGTGAATGGATCGCTTACTCAGGCTATACTGTTCAAAATGTAGTAAGTGCTGTTGACACACCTATTTTTACGATGAATCTTACAGCTCGAAATGATAGTAAGACGATTTATACAGCAGATATGAAAGCCTATAACTATCAATATACGACGCCTGAAAAGAGACCTGTAATTGAATCTACTCAAATGGTAGGGGATATAAAGGAAGCTCGTCTAAATTATATTACGGCACTTACACTTGTAATGAGTGCTAACGATATAGTAGGTAACGCAGATAGCTCAAATTCAAATACAATCAAGATGGATATTAAGGACATACCAAATACTGATCTTATTTATGATTCAAAAACAGATACTATTAAATTTATGGATCAAACCTTTAAACGAGTTAGCGATACGAACAATTTACAAACATTGGCCGATGCGTATAAGCAAGACCTTCAAGTAGCTTCTAATAAATATTTAGAAGACGTTGGTAATGCTGCTAATCCTAAAACAAAATTTATAACAACCTATAGCTTTGATGACTCTATCATCAAGGATAATAAGAAGTAATAAATAAAAGTAAACCCACTCATATTATGATATATTCCTTTATTAGATACTTAATAAAGGGGTTACATATCATTTGGAGTGGGTTTATTTTGTAATATTTTACTATGAATGCTATTTTATTACTTTCACCAAGAACATTGGTACAGGGATATAAAATTCATCTTCTTCGCTGTAAATACGAGATCCTACGGTGGTATCAATGGTAACAGCGCTAGCACCTAACTTCGTGAGTAGTTCTTTATCCCATTGAGGGCGTGTAAAGGATGAAATTTCAAGCATATGATAAATCGTATGGCACCGCTCTTTTAAGTCATTGCTTACATGCTCATGGGCATGATGAACAGATTGTGGTAAGTCATGGTGATTGCGAGCATGTTCCGCATCATAATTGAGGATTAAACCGCCTGGACGAATGATGCGTAACCATTCAGCATAGGCTTTATCTGGATGTGGTAAGTTCCATGTTACATTGCGGGCTACAACGATATCAAAGGTATTAGAGTCAAAGCTGAGATTTTCAGCATCCATGACGGAGAAGGTAGCATCACAATCAAGGGATTCTGCCAGTTGATTTGCTTCGTCTATCATATTAGGCGTAATATCGATGCCGTGTACTGTATGTCCTAGTTGAGAAAGGATAATACTAAAGAAGCCTGCACCACAACCAATGTCTAAAATACGTAAAGAGCGATCAGAATCAAAGATATGACTCGTTAGTTCATCTCTCCATAATTTAAGTTTAGGGCTCTCTAATTCTTTAGCTCGTAAAGCTCCAAAATCGTGAGCTCGATCTGACCAATAGGATGTAATAAATTCTTTATCATCCTTCATAGGATGGTTCTGTTCAAAAATATCGTTCATACGTTAGTTCTCCTCATATTTTATAATCTTTATAGTACCATAAAATATGAATAAACTATACAGCAAAAATCACATTTATACTATAAATACATAGGGATAGATATGTTATAATATTTTTATATTTTGTTTAATGAAAGGGCAGCGATATGATATTACAAACTGGACAACGTACAGATATACCTGCCTTTTATGGTCAATGGCTGATTAATCGTATACATGAAGGTTTCGTAGACGTTCGAAATCCTTATAATTCACTACAAATAACGCGTTATACTATTAATCGCGAAGTAGTAGATGGAATTGCTTTTTGTACGAAAAATCCCTTGCCATTTATACCATTAATAAATGAAATTGAAGAGTATCGGCAATATTGGCATATGACGATAACACCTTATGGACGTGATATTGAGCCCTATGTACCGCCATATGAGTCTATCATAGATGGTTTTAAACATATTTCCAATGAGCTTAATCCTCAGTCTATGGTGTGGCGCTATGATCCAATTATTTTAACCAATGAATATACCATAGATTTTCATTTTGAAAGCTTTTATAAAATGGCAAAGTCTTTAAAGGGCTATACTGATACAGTTATCGTTAGTTTTTTAGATATCTTTGATAAGGTAGCTCATAATTTTCCTGAAGGCTATAGACCGAGTTTAGATATTCAGACGAAGATTATTAAAGAATTAGTATCTATAGCTCATTCTCATCAAATGATACTTAAAACCTGTGGAGAAGGGGACGTTTTCAAAGAATTAGGTGCTAATGTAGAGGGCTGTCTTACACTAGACTGTTATGAACGTGCTTGGAACGTAAAATTAAAAGCACCGAAACGAACACCAGCTAGACCAGAGTGTAATTGTTATTTACATGGTGATATAGGTGCCTATGACACTTGTAGTCATTTCTGTCGTTATTGTTATGCCAATACGAAGCAAACTGCTGTTAGCCAAAATCGAATGCAACATGATCCAAATCTAGTTTACTGATTGGATCAATTTCAAAAACAGCAATTATTAAAGAAAGCACGGAAAAGAGCTGGATTGTAGACGAAACTTTTACACAAGATAGCTTATTTTAACTAGAATTATGGGGAATTACGAAACTCAAAACATTGACGTATCGTGTACAATATAAACAAAAGGTGTTGGGTCACCTCAAGAATATAAGAGAGTTAAACGACTTTTAATTGTTTATGTATTATTACAAGGAGGTGGATTATGATCACCTATAAGACTGACAGTAAAGAATCCTTAGAATCTTCTGAATCGTCTATGCCAGTACTAGCTATGTGCTACGATTTTGATAAAACCTTAACCCCTGATGATATGCAGGCACAAGGTTTTATTCAATCTGTTGGCTATAATGAAGAGCAAATTAAACAATTCTGGTAAGAATCGAATGAATTGGCTAAAAAGAATGACATGGATAATAACTTAGCCTATATGTACAAGATGATTCAAGAGGCTGTAGGCCATTTCTATGTAACGAAAGAAAAGCTTATGGAATATGGCAATCAAGTAGAACTATACGAAGGCGTTCGCACTTGGTTTGAACGTATTCGGGACTATGGTTTAGAACATGGCGTACGCATTGAGCATTACATCATTTCTTCTGGCTTAAAAGAGATGATTGAAGGCACTGAAATGGCAAAAGAGGGGGCTTTCACCAAAATCTATGCTAGTGCATTTATGTTCGATGATAAAGGCGTAGCCGTATGGCCAGCTCAAGCTATTAACTATACAAATAAAACACAATTTTTATTCCGCATACAAAAAGGAATTCTTGATATTAATGATACAGGAGTTAATGATTATATTAAGCCTGAGAATCAACGAGTGCCGTTCCGGAATATGATTTATATTGGGGATAGCGATACAGATATTCCTTGCATGAGCCTTGTAAATGCCAATGGTGGTCATTCCATAGGTGTATATGATCCTATTAAAAAGGATAAAGATAAGGTCTATAAAATGATGCGTCATCACCGCATCCGGTATTATGCACCAGCAGACTATTCTAATGGTTCAAAGCTAGATACCTTAGTGAAGCAAATTATACGTAAAACAGCAGCTTACGAAGTATTAGAGGGCGAATATATTCATTGTAAATACGAAGCAGAGGAGTAACATGGATACATCTAAATTAACTAGCGAATGGATTCAAACATTCAACCGCTTAGGTTCCGAAGGTAAATTAAAACCTACAGTACCATATCACGATTTATTTTCTCGTAAAGAGTTAAAAGGGTTTCCTTTACATACATTGCCTATGTGGACAGTAAACTTCCCAACAGGTCATATTACATGCTGTGATCCATTGGTAACGTTACCGAGCAAACCTGATACTTATATTAGAACGGTAGAACCAGGCACGTATCTATTGGAAACTAAAATCATTGAAATGGAACCAAATCAATATCGTTATGTGGCGAGCCGTGTTATCTTTAATGGCAATGAGCCGGTAAACTACGAATTAGCCTTAAAAGGTACAGAAGATATTGAAATTCTAGATGATGGTGAAAGCTTTATCGGTTTTCCGGTAGACTCTGGTCTTGCTACAGTTGTGGATGCTGAAACGATTGAGACCTACAGAAAGTTTTACGATCAATGGCATACTAACTATCCGGATAAGAACATTTACGATGATTACTATAGCGATTTATTCCAATTAAATGCTATGGCATATCCTCAATACCAACGATCAAAAGGGGACTGGATTAACTTTACCATCCCTGAAACAGAATTAACTGTACCAATGATTCAATCTGGCTTTGGTGATGGTTTATACCCTGTATACTGGGCATTTGATAAAGATGGACAAATCTGCCAACTTATTATGGAATATATTGATTGCAGCGAAGCGTATCAGTAATCACTAATTTATATTGTATTTCATAAATTTTAGGGAGAAAATACTAATGAGGAATCAGCTTTCTAAAGAATGGCTAACTATATATGATCAATTAAATAGTGAAGGAAAATTAGAGGCGCCTATCAATTATGATGATATATTTAATGCTGAAGAACTATTTAATAAAAAAATTATATAGATTACCAATGGGTGATTTTACATTTACAACAGGACATATCTTTGCATGTGATCCCGTTGTAAATTTAGGTACTTTAGAAAATCTTCCTTATTTTAGGAGTGTTGAACCTGGGACATATCCCGTTGAAACATTAGTTGCTGAATTAGGTCCAAATGATTATGGTTATGTTTTAACTAGAGTGTTATTTAAAAGTACAAAACCAGTACGATATGAGTTAGCGCTTATTGGCGATGAAGACCTTTCTGAATTAACCGGTGAGGAAAGTTTTGTTGGCTTTTCTGTAGATAGTGCTTTGGCAACCATTGTTGATGTAGCTACAGCAGAGGCTTATAAAAAATTTGAAGATCAATGGTATCAAAACTATCCAAATGGTAATATTTACTTAGATTTATTAGAGGAAAAGTTTAAACAAAATGCATTAGATAATCCTAAATATCAACAACCTTTCGGAGATTGGATTATTTTTGAAATTCCAGATACCAATTTATCATTTCCTATGATACGCTCAGGATACGGATGTGGTCTTTATCCTGTATATTGGGGTATTGATAGGAATGGAGATATTTGCCAAATAGTTGTAGAATATATTAGCTGTGATACAACTAATCATCAAATATAATTGAATATAAATAAGGCGCTTAGATAACTAAGCGCCTTTTATAGTATCTTATTTAGTTTAGAGCTTTAAATACCAAAGATCCAGTTTACAAGTACACGAATAATACTTAGGGTAAGAACAATTTCCGCAAGGAATCTTAAGGAACTT